>JAABUL010002945.1_pt1 | contig 26678 bp, 55 predicted proteins | sample 5559151 | NCBI WGS metagenome assembly JAABUL01 (sample SAMN10711876, study PRJNA513368) | rock metagenome | isolation source: Antarctica rocks | place: Antarctica: Victoria Land, Pudding Butte sud | reverse complement strand
GTCAATCCAATTCGTGGACAATTTCGAATGTAGCTCGCACCTGGCGATGCCCGCATTGACAGCGCTGGGGACGGCAGACCCGCGATTCATGGCAGACTTCTGAGACCAGCAAGCAGTCGGCGGGAAGGGGCGTTGCCTGCCACGGCTGGCTTTGTGGCCCAGTGCCACGTGGTCAGCTGTAGGGCTGTTGCGCCAGGCACTTCCAATGACTTGTGGCAGTGTGGGATTGGCTTGCTCACTTTAGGACACTGCTCCTGCCACCATGTGGGTCATTGAAAAGCACACTCACAAATATGGGTTTGTCCTCCGTCTCTGATCAGACGATATGTAGATGTTCAGGCCACAGGGAGCTTGAAGTGGCTATGTTTCGGGATTACACTGTTTGCCTGCCTAGCAGGCAAAACCCACTTGGGTGTATATGCTCTGATGGACCAGTGCTGCGCAGAAAGGCATCTCACTGCTGCCGTTGTGCCACTCTTAACCATCTGATCTTCCCACTACTGAGAAGTGGGACCCGGCATCAGACGCCTGAGAACAGCACGTGACGACACTCCATATTCAACAAAACCACAAACAAGATTGGCATACGTGTCCTTGATGTAGCTATGAGCTCCCCTTGCAGCTTCTGCTGCCAGGTGTCACGCAGGCGGCAGCGGCGGCGGCACCATGCTGGTCTGTGACACGTGGTGCAGCATGCGCTGGTGCCAGCGCATGAGGTCCACCTTGCGGATGTAGTCGTCGCTTGCGGCCAGCACGTCGTACATCGCCCCGCACACCTGCGGCAACCATAAAGGAGACGGTCTGACGCTGTGCTTCGGGGTTTGACACTGGGCAGATGATGCTCGCTGTGCGCCGTGACAGATCCCGGGTCGCCGCAGCCGGCATGCATCGTATCAGAGGGCGATGCCTCTCGACATCTCACGCGAACAAGCGGACGAAAGCGATACTGCAAAGAGAATCGACCGGTGTGTTGCCCCACCTGCTGCTGCAGCGCGGGGGGCGCCGCCAATGCGGCGGCCTCCGCGGCATCCATCAGGTCCGGCAGCACATGGAAGTCGACCACCAGCAGCAGGTGCGCCAGCAGCTGTGTGCCAAGTGCTATATTTGAAGTAGTGGTGACATCACCAGCAACCAGTACAGCAAGCAAGGTTTCGAGCAAAATCAAAAGCTCGCCAAAGGCTGCTCGTATTGATTGCTTTGCTACAGCTCATGTTGCTGCAGCTCGTGATGGGTGCCATGTAGGCGCAGCTTAGCGCACCTGTGCCAGCGACAGCGCCGCCGCCGCCGCCTCGCCCGGCCCCAGGTCGTGCGCGCCGCCCGCTGCCACGCCTCTAGGGTTTCGGCTGCCCGGTCCAGAGAGCGGCTCAGCCGGGTGGTGCGCCATAGCGCCGGCCGCCGCCAGCAGCTGCCGACAGCGGCCCGCCAGCTGGCGCGCTATGAGCACCGGCGCCATGCTGCCGACGGGCAGCAGCTTGGCAGCGGCGTCCAGCGCGGCGGCCAGGGCTTTGGCGGACACGGCGGCAGGGTATGCTGGCAGCGCGCGCGCCGTGTAGGCGGCCGCCCACGCCTCCCGGTCTCCCTCGTGCAGCGCCTGTCACCAATATACAGAGGCGCTTGCAGGCAGAGGTTGCTTTCGGATCAGTTCTGCAGCTGCCGCACAGATGTACACATGGTTGACATTGAGACACCGCGCAGTTGGCAGCATGCCCACGGTTCTGGGCAGCTGCTGGCGACCATTGGCACATCTGATTGTGGATCTGATGCTGGCCGAGATACCGTAGGAGCGAGGCCACACCTGCAGCAGGGCGCCGAACAGCGAGTGCGCTGCGACATTTGCGGAGGCGGACGGATGGTGCACCAGCAGCAGCGCTACCGGCATCAGCCGCTGCAGGTCCGCCTGCATGCATGGCGCAAGGGCGTCTGGTCCCGACTCACTGTGATTTCGCTCGGAATCTTTTGAGCAATGTGACACAGCATCGCACTTGACCCTTGCGGGCACCTGCTCGCTCAGTGACTCTCTGGCATTGTCAGCTGCCGAAATGCCGGCCCGTCGAAATCAGGTCCCCGACACGCCCAACTGCATGACCGCGCACCTGTGGCAGCCGCTGTGCGCAGGTCGCCAGCACGCTGCACAGGAACTGCGCCCGGGCGCCCAGCGCCGGGTCGGCCAGCCATGCCGGCTGCACGCCGGGGGCAACCACTGCCGCCAGAGCGCCATACTCCGGCGTGGCCGCCGCCAGCCGCCTGCTGCAGGCGTCGCTGCCTGCCACCTCCGCCAGCGTGCCCTGCGGCGGGATCAGAACTAATCTTCAGGAGGCGCGGCCACACACCAGCAAGACACTGCTGCACTCCTGACAGCTGGGACAACACAATCGCTGGTGGATGTGGCTGGCAGCGTCTCACCGCATGCACCTTCGACGATCGCATTTGTCAAGTCTGGCGCAACCAAGAAGCTCGGCAAGCTTGTTGTCGGATATGCTCGCCAGCTTGCTGAGCGCACCTGCACGAGGTCGGAGTACAGGCCGTGCTGCATGTGAGCAAAGTGCAGGCAGGCCAGCGCTTCCAGCACCAGCGCCGCAGTGCTGCCGGCATCGACGGTCCGCTGCGCGTGCGTCCACATGGCGAACAGCAGCGGCATGAGCGTCGCAAACGCCCGGTCCAGCGCCTGCGACCAGCACAGATGAAGGTTCAACCAGGGCGCATCGACAATGCGGCGACCAAGTCCATGGCAGCAGCTGTGTCGGCAGTTTCGCCAGCCCTCGTGACTCTGGCACCCGCAACCGATGGCGGCGGCGGCGGCATCCGCGGCACCAGCAGCAGCAGCAGCAAGGATTTGGCACCTGGCTGCTGCCGAGCCCCTCAGCCTGCAGCAGCCAGCCGGGCGGCGCGCGAGCCGCACATGCACCGTAGCTGTCCGCGAAGCGCGCCACGGCTCGCAGCACGGTCTGCTGCACCGCGGCCCGGGTGTCGCAGGAGGCCTGCTGATACGCCTGCAGCACCCTGCTGCCTGCGCCACAGATGCTTAGAAGGTGATCAGCCGAAGTTGTGTGACAAGGAACATAAAGGGCAATCTAGACAATGCCAAACTATGTAGAGCAGAGCGCGCAGGCACAGAGGGCACCCAATAGTGTGCACCTGCATTAATCATCAGGGCGCACAAAAACCCTGCAAAGCACTGTTTTCCAGGTGACCTGCAGACTCGTTAGAAGGCAGAGCCAATCGCTCACTAAGGAGGCCGGCATGCTGCATAAGAAGGCCGCCCGCGCGGGCCTGCATCGCGCGCGCCGCTGCCTCGGGCAGCCGCCCCGCCGCCGCCGCGGCGTGCAGCGGCGCCAGGTCCATCACGGCGCCCAGCAGCGTGCCCGCCTGACAGCGCAGCTCCGCAGCGGCGCACGGCGCCTGCGCCTCCCCGGGCCCCGCCTGTGCATCGGCAGCGGAGGACTCTGTGGCCGGCGGGAAAAGCACAATGCGCCCTCCAAATATCAGTTGAGCAGCAACGGTGCGCAAGGCTGGCGCCTGGAGTGAGTCAGGAAAGCACGGGCCAGCACCCGCACGAACTTGCCTGCCACAGACCTGCCAGAGCACTGACCTGGGACACGACGAGCGCCGCCAGGGAGGCCGCGTCCCGCCGCAGCGTCGCCAGCTGCTCCTCGGCCGCCGCCCCACCACGGATCGCAGCTTCCACAGCTTCCAGCGCAGCAACGCATGCTGGCGGCAGCCACGCCGCCAGGTACACCAGCACCGACAGCGTCACATCGTCAGCGCCAGCGCTGCGCAGGCCCTGCGTGAAGCCGGCAGCCGCCAGCAGGCCTGCCGCGCTCTGGACCGCGCCGCCATCCGCGATTGCATTGCACAGGACGCCCGCCAGCCCATGCAGCCGCTCGGCAGTTGATGCATGCTGCTGATGCAGCGGCGGCGGCCCCTGCTGCCGTGGCAGCGTGTGGCCGACCACCTGCATGAGGCGCCACAGCGGTGCCAGCTGTTCCAGCTGCAGCTGTGCGGCGCCGGCCGGCGCTCCGGGATGGCCGACGTCAGACCAGGCCGCCAGCAGGCCGCTGAGCAGCCACTGCGCAGCCTCGGTCGACACCTGCGGGAGAAGATGGATGCGAAATTTGAGGGGAATGACGATGTGTGGTGTGTGCATAGGTTGCTAGGGGTGTGTCTCTGGCCGTGTGTCACTAAGCAGCTGTCAAACTTTCACATTGAGGCGAGCGTTGGCTGAATAGGTTATTGAGCAGAAGTCCTGGCGAGACTGCTGCACATATTACCTGGGCTGCGCACAGGCTGTGCGAGATGCCTGCCGTCGTCTCCTCCAGCAAGCCGCTGCCCGCAATGGCAGGCCCATACACATCCAACAGGCGGCACAGCGCAGCTACGACGACGTCCGCCTTGGCGGCCGCTCCATTCGGCAGCGCTGCAGATACAAAGAAAAGCGTGGGCATGCCGATGCTGACGCGTGTTGGCCAAGCAGCAGCAGCGCGAGTGTGACTTGACAGTCGTCGGCAGCAGCATGATGAGACAGCTCCTGCTGATGTCGTGCTGAAATGGCCGGCTTACCTCTGACCGCAGTGCCAAGGAAGAGTAGCGACGCCGTCACAAGGGCAAGCGGCAGCTGCGTCCCTTCCGCCAGCCGCAGAGTTGCATCAACAGCCTGCAGTAGCAGGTGCTGGTATCCGGTGTGTGCGTCGCCGCCACCGCCATGCAGCCCTGAGGCGAGGCAAACTGCCGGTCAACTCTGTCTAGTCGATAGCTGCTTGTAGAGGTCACAATTTGCTTCTCCTGACAAGAAAACACTATTCACCTTGCGCAAAGCGGGATAGCAGCTGCAGCGCATGCGTCGCAGCCTGCGCATCCGCCTGCTGCACAGTCAGCACCCGCAGCAGGCTTGCGGCCTGGCTGTGCCGGATTGGCCGAAGGAGGTGCCTGCAAGCGCACAATTCCTTGAGAATATGCTTTTAAAACCAACGAAGCATGCACGAATTTCCATGACTGAGCCCGAGCATAAGGCATGGGCGTGGCGTGGTGCGGCGCATCAAACCCACCTGTTGTTTGCCAGCTGCAGCAGAGCTGGTGCCTGCATTAGAGCGCCACCCGAAATCCATATTCTGTGTGATACTTGACTCTCTTGCACATGTACAGGCAATCACACCAGTTGTCGTTGAACTTGCCTGCGATGGGCTGTCCACTTTGGCCCACAAATCGTCCATGGAGATGGTGTTTGATAATGCTACGTCAACATCATCGTTTGCAAGTCTGCAAAATGCAAAGGTCAAGTCCAAGTCTTACACCGTTCGCTGGCTAGTTACCAGATTTTGCCACCTTCTCGTTTGGCCAACTTTACGTAAACTTGCACATTTTCTGGGGCTTCGAGTCGCAGGCGACAGCAACACAGCAGTCGACGGTAACATCAAGTCGTTGCCGGAGCGACAGGAAGTCCGTCAGCATTGCAAGGCCGCTGCAGGAAACGCGGTGGCGGTGATGTCCGACCCCAAAGGCTTCTCCGGTCTGAAGAGCCACCTTGACAACCACCTGCAGCCTGCCAATGTGTTGCACCGCCAGGCGTCTCCCACCACAGCAAAACAGAAGCTAGCCAGCGTGCTGCAGCATGTGCTGGACGAGGAAGGTTCGTGCGCAGACCTTGTCTCAGGTGAGGCACCAGCGGCGCCTCCTCGCGTCCATGCCATGCATGGCGCCCCGAGCCTTGCTGCGCGGCGGGAGCTGTGCCGTCTCCCTGATGCTGCTTCAAAAGACATTGGATTGCCATCTTACTGTTCGACGAGGCTTTCTAAGAGCCGCGCACGGCCATGACCCGACATGGTGCCGGCAGGAGTCCAAGCCTTGGCATTGTGCCGTGCTGCAGATGGGCACATCAGGAGCCAGGCAGTGGAGCAGCGCCTACAGGCCCGGGTGGACAGCATCACTCAGGTACTTAATGCAGACGATTTTGTATGCCGCGCAAAATGACGCATGCGGCAGCGCGTCATGCCACAGAGGAGGCAGTGTGTCGCTTTAGCCGTGCCTTCGTCCAGACGGTCCCATGCCTACCGCCATGGTGTGCCCTGCAGGATGCGGACGCCATGTATGAGCCCACGACGGATCAGCAGGCGTCTGGGCGCATTGGGCCGGAGCAGGTGGCTTTGCACAAGCAGTCGGCGGTGGGCGACGTGTCCATCGACGCGACGCGCATCGAGAGCCTGAGCAACTTCAGCAGCGCCCGCGCCACCACAGCCGTCTTCAAGGCGAGCAACAGCAGCTGGCACATCATGCCAACAGCGTGCCAAATGCTGTGTGACGTAGGCATGGGCGGTGCAGCAAGGGGCGGCCCGCCAAAAGCGGGCCACCGTCATCAAATATGGTACCTCCAGCAAGGTCCATCGCTGGAACCACTTTATCCTGCCCTCCGCAGGGCACGTGGATGTACGAGGTCACACTGGGGACGTGCGGCATCCAGCAGATCGGGTGGGCCACGCTGCGGTGCCCCTTCAACAACGAGGAGGGCGTCGGCGACGCGGCCGACTCATACGCTTGGGACGGCAAGCGCGTGCAGCGCTGGAACGTCAACAACGCTCCGTACGGCACGTGAGAGCCTTTGATTCACACATCGATTGGGCTTTCCACAGCTGCTCTGCTGACGCTCACAGTGCTGCCTGCGAGGCGCTTGGGGCGTTGGACGTGCCAGCGACAGGAACATCGGCACAACGCGAGCTCCACAGACAACCGCCCACGGTGGCATGGTGAAACTGTGCAGGCCCTGGGCGTCGGGCGACGTGATCGGCGTGTGCCTGGACCTGGAGAAGGGAGAGCTGTCGTTCTCCAAGAACGGCGTCAACATGGGCGGTGAGCTTTCCTGCCGTGGACATGCCGCCTGTTGCGGAAGTGGTAAAGCAGAGCGGGCGTTGTTCAAAGCCACTCCGTGCATGCTTGCCAGGCAGTCAGGTTGCTCAATACATGGCTTCCTGTGATTGAAGTTTTGTTGGCGGTCTGCTGCAGTGGCGTTCAACAATGTGCGGCGCTTCGGCAAGGGGCTGGCCTACTTCCCGGCGATCAGCCTGTCCCACGGGGAGCACTGCACCCTGAACTTTGGCGCGACGCCGTTCCAGCACCCGGTGCCCGGCTTTGCGCCGCTGCAGGACCCGCCGCGCCCCAGCGTCACCGCCCAGGTGCTCTTCCGACTGTACCTGCATGCTGCTCACATTTCGCACTGGGCAGGCGTGCATCGCTCACCTCCGCAACATGTCTGTGCCAGAGGCTGCGAGGCTATACGTGCTTCTGCTTCATTCCCTGAAAAATCCCTGAGAAATGCGCATGCTGCTGCCGCATAGGGTGTAATCGCTTCACTGTCTAGAACATTCAGTCTGGTGAATGCCAGACTGACGGCTCAGTGAAGTCCAACCACATGTGCAGGCGCAGTACCTGCTGGGGGCGCTGCAGCGGGTGGCAGAGGGCGCGCCCGCGCCGCCGGCCGGCAGCGTGCCGCTGACGCCGGACTCGCCGCCGCGGGCGCTGTCCTCCGCGGAGGCCACCGTGCTGGCGGCGCAGCTGGGCGGCCACCTGGCGCCGCTGCTGACGGACCCCTACGTCATCGGCGACGCCTTCCTGCCCTATGTGACAGACTGCCTGCGGCGCGCCAAGGGCTCCGACGCGCCCATTGTTCGCGCGCTGGCGCTCGCGCTGCGGGTGAGTCGCTCGTTTTATCTTACTTTTCGCCTTGAAACCCCACAAAAGCCTTGCCAGCATCATCTATAGCTGTCGCCACAAGCGCTGCGCATGAGTTCCCCTCCTGCGGCCATGTTTTTGTTTTGCTCGTGTCGGAATTTGCGCCGCTTGAACGCAGCGGCTTGGGTGATTGGGCTGCAGCCTGGCCAGTTGGGTGGGCATGGAGTTGGCTGCCGCTCGAGTCTTGTATGCGCTGTATCTGCGCGTCACTCAATCTACAAACAACCTTCCTGCGTAACACAAACATTTCCGGGACTCCACCATGTTCCCGATTGAGGACCTGGCATCAGTTTGATGTGATCCTGTTCCGCCGGCGCAGCTGCTGGCGATAACGTCGGAGGAGGAGGAGCTAGGGGCGTGCTACAAGGCGGTGTGGGAGCAGCTGTCGCGCTCCTCCCGCACCGCCATGTTCGACCCGGCAGCCGTGCGCCTCAGCGGCGCCTACTGGCCTCTCACCACCGCCTGCTTCCTGGTGGGCACCCTGCTCATTTGGAGGTCTGATCACGGGTTTTGTTCAGAGTCGGCGGCGCCGGAGCGCATTGCACAGCACATTTACACAGAGCGCCATACGGCTGAGGGCACCTTAGGTCGAAAGCGCACCTCAGAGCGCATGATACCAGCATCAGGTTGTCTGGCAAAATCTTGCGCCATGCACGGCGCTGCAGCTGCCCACCCTCAGGAAGGCGGCGGTTCTTCTGCAGCGTTCCTGCCCTGCTGTATGGACCGTTGCGTTCCAACGCCGCTGGTTTTTAGACCAACCAACAGGAGCTGACACGGTGCGTGTGTCTGGCCTCGCAGCTGCGGCTGCAGCACGCGCGGGACATCTGGGTGAATACCAACCACAGCCACAGGGTGTTCTTCCGCCAGGTGGAGGCTTTCCTGGTCCGCAAGCAACCCACCAGCCGCGAAATGCGCGCCCTCATGCCCAAGGTGCGCAATCATCACTTGAATTCAAAATTCCGGCAAGATCATAAGCGTCACTGCTTGCGCCCTCGGCCCCTGCTGAGAGGTGGCCCTTGCGTCGTCCTGCGTGATGCAGCATTCGCTTATCTTGGATAGGAGCCTTGGCGGCAGCGGATCTGGCATCGCTGTATCAGCACAGTCACCCTGTTGGCTGGCTGGCTGCTGACGATGGGAAGCCCATCGATGCCCAGGCCCCTGCTGCTGCAGCTGCCAGTGATGTCTGCTTAGAGCTGGACATCCTGACCCGCAACGGCATACGCAGGTGTGGTTCTCCACGGCCGACAAGCACGCAGAGGACGAGCGCATCGACCAGGCAGCCTTTACACAGTCGATCCAGGCCCTCCACGAAGCAGGTGCGCTGCAAGAGCAGTCCACTGAGTTGGGGGCCCCTGCTTTCACCAGCATCACCCTCGTGACCCTTGGGCTACATGGGGAGCAATGCGCTTTGTCTGCATGACGAAGTCGTGCAGGATGCTGGACGTGATCGACACAATGTCACATTTACGTTAAATATGGACTCGAGAAACGTTTCAACACCCTGTGCATCTCTGCCGCAATGACGGCCATCGAGCGGCGGCAGCTGGAGCTGTGCGAGCTGCTGTACGAGCTGCAAATTTCTGGAGCGATTGGCATGTCAACTGCAGAATACTCGTACTCTAGTATCACGATTGCTGCCAATCGCAGTAACGGCCATCGAGCGGCGGCAGCTGGAGCTGTGCGAGCTGCTGTACGAGGTGCCGCTGACGACGGACAGCAATGTGGCGGGGCGCCGCGTGGCCTCCGTATTTGCGGCTTTCGTGGAGTACCTTGCCAAAAAGAACATCGGCATGGTCCGTAACGTGCAGCCCGCCGGCCTGTCGGGTGCGCGCGTGCACCCGCCGCATCCTGACAGCGCTCCCAATCCCTTAATGCCTCCTTGAACCTTTCGAGCTCGAATTCCACAATTAGCCCCTGCTTTGTGAGACTTGAGCGCACCTGGATGCCCATTGAGATGAATCGCAGAAGGCTGTGCCTCTAGTGAATCACAAGGGACTGCACCTGTCTAATCAGGAGCCGCTTGGTTCTCTGCAGATGCGAGCGTGCTGGTGACGACGTATTTTGCGCTGCTGCACATCGTGGGGCCGCACGTGGAGGCCAACGAGGCGAATGGCGGCACCGCCAGCTTTGCCGCGGGCGACCTATTCTGCCGGGTGCGCTTGTGTTACCGAATTTGCAACAAAAAGCTTTCAGAGCGAGACTTCACCTTTCAGTCCTGCCCCCACCTTGCTGCTGCATGCGAGCGGAGGCTGGCCTCCAAAGCATTCTCTGCTAGGGCATCCGTCGAGTGTTGCATTGGTGGTCGTGTGTGGCAACGTCAGTGCGACGTCTGAGGCGGTTGGCCGCATGCTGGGGAGGCTGGGGGAGGCCGGCCGGGCGGCGCGGCCTGCGGCGGGCGCCGAGCACAGACTCGACTCGTCACCGGGTCCGCGTCCTTGTCTTCCATACCCCTTACACAAAGGTTTGGCCTTGCTGGTGCCAGCACAGGTAGCTGGCTCTCGAATGTCAGCGCTGGTCCAGGGGCCCAAGGCTCACACGCCAATGTCTTTTTTTGCAGGGCCTGACTCGGGAGCAGCTGCACAAGGACCGGTACTGGGGCGGCATGCAGCGCCTGGGCGGCACGCTCAGCCACATGCTGAAGGAGGTGCCGCTGTCGGGGCTGGACCTGTCACAGGTCACTCTGCCGCTCGTCGCCGCCTCCCCCACGCAGCCCTCGCCGTGCAAACCCAAGCACGCCATGAGTGAGCCGCCTTGCTTTATTCACTTGTAAGGGAGTCTGCTGCGGCTCGCCTGCGCCCTGTCTCACAGCTTGGGAGCGGTCAATCGTGAAGCCAAGCTCCCCTTTCCACTGCGCCATTGCTATGAAACTACACGAAGCAGGCCGCGCGCAGGCAGATTGGCGCTGAATGCAGACTGCTCATCGACTTCAACGTGCATTCACAGCCAATTTGTGCGCGCCCCCGATTGGAACACTTCCAATGAGCATGCCCTCCCCGATTCAGTTGAAACACTTCTGATGAACATTCTCGCAAAGAGCTCCCTTTGTCACCCTGGGAGTAAATGGGGTCGCTGCTTCGCTCGTGGCCGTCCAGTGACTTCGGCTCGAGTTGAGACGGTGTTGAATCGTCCTGTGTATCCCATCTCCTACCCTTTTTTCCTGACTCAGGCTGGGAGCAGGCGGGGGAGCTGCTGGACCGCGCGATGCTGGTGTACCGCCTCGGCGCAGTCTCCGCCTTCCGGTCCGCGCAGCACCAGGCGCTGCAACAGGAGGGCTCCCTCGCGCAGGTGCCGCTCCGCCTTTAGCTCGTGTCCCAATCTCAGTTCCAACGATCTGCTGTGCGTGCTGGTGTGTGCTGTGGGCGCCCTGCCGCTGCCGGCATCGTTGCAGCTGAACGCCAAAAGGTTGCCGTCCTGGACGTGCCGTCTGCCATGGTTTCTGTCTGTCATGGTTTGCAGAATGGGCTCAGCGGCTCAGCGGCTCCCGCATTCGTACCGCCACAACTGATTGATGTATCCCGGCGGACATGAGGGCCGCAGCTGAGCGCGCAGCCGAGCACAGCGCTGCTCCTAGACACTATAGCATCATTTGCAGCCGCTTTACACATTGCGCGTCCGGCTCCTTAGTCAACTCACACTCCGCACCTCGCAGCTGACGGACGTGAGCCGGCGGATACAAGGGCCGCTGCCGAGCGCACAGCCGGAGTACACCCGCCACCTGAAGGAGGCACAGCAGGTCTTTCGGGACGACGTCATCGAGTCCACCCGCGCCTGCTCCTGGCTCGACGTGCGTTTCGCAATCACCTTTGCAGTTTGCCAACCTTATCTATGTTCACACATGGGCATGTAGAGTAAACATTACCGCATCCATGTGATCCTGGCTTGTTGTGCGCTTGCTGCGCCCTTGTGTTTGCCCGCTGCACTCCTGCTGCATGCATGAGAACGAGAACTGCAAACTCTGACGAGGCAATGATGGACCTAGCGCACCCAGTTTGCCTATGGGCAGTGTTATGCGCACTGTAGGATTTGGCCAAAGCATGTTCTGACCATGGCGTGTTTTGTGCCGCCGCAGATCTGCCTGTACCAGGGGTGGAAGCCGCAGGCAATGTTCACAGTCAGCGCCCACCTGGTGCGCGTGCTGCTCGCCATCAGCCAGCGCGGTCCGCTGCTGCAGTACGTGCCGGAGGTGCGCGCGTAGTCGTCATACATCTCTCCCTGACACCTCCTCGTTTGCTCCGCCAAGGGTCTCGACCTCTTGGGCCGCGCTGCCGGACTTTTTTCGAGCCCATGTTGGCGGAAGACGGTGAAACCGCCTCTTTCCAATGGGCATGGTCCGAATGCAAATTGGGTCATCCTGTCAGAAAAAGTGGGCGCTGCTTCCCTCTATCTGCTCCTGATGGCCAGACCGGCTAAACTCAATGTTATGGCCGCAGTTTTACGTGGAGGCGCTGGTGGATGCGTTCCATGCGCTCAAGGTGGCCAGCGCGCCGGGGAGCGGCCCCTGGGCCGACATCCGCAGCCTGCTGCCGCGCGGCCTGCAGGACATCATCACTTTCCTGGTGAATTTGTTTCAGATCACACCCACCATATGCAGCACCCAGTACAATTTACATTTCGGAGAGGAGCCAGATGTCCATCGCATTTCGAGCGCACTCTGCAGCAGCTGCAGCGCTGCCGCAGCTGCCTCGCCGCCGCGCGGCGGCTCGCTCATCCGCGCAGGAGCCCTGTTGTCATCCGTGGCATTCGGCAATGCAGGTGCTGCACTTCCACGACACGCGGATCGTGAACCCGGACGTGCGGGACGAGCTGCTGCAGGCCATCTCGAAGCTGCTGCAGACCAAGGTGAGAACTGATATCGCTTAGCTGCTACTTGCAAAGGCTGCAACGTAGTAGAGCTGTACAGTGTCAGTGCTGGCTGCCTGCTCATCTGCGGATGAGCGTGTCTGGAGGTCCGCAAAGCTCATGCAACAAGCCGCACGCTTTTGGGAGGGCAGCTCACGCGACGACAGCGATGGCGGCGCACATGCAGTTGACGGGGCGCAGAGACGGCCTTCCAAATGCAGATTGCCACGCCAAGCGATGCGGCAGCGCTGCTACAGCGGAAACAGAATGCATTGTGTGACGCTCCCTGTCCTGCCGCAGGACTTTGTCGCGGCGTTTGAGCAGAACGAGGCGGCGCAGCAGAAGCTGATGGTTTCGCTGCTGGCGGCCTTCGACGCCCGCTCCTGGGTCAACATCTCCGGCATCCTGCTGCGCCTCACCAAGGGCGGCGGCTTTGGCCAGGTGCGCTGAAAACGCCGCTTGTTCAAGTCGTCGGCATGCACAGCATGTGCGCAATTCCAGCTTTGCGCACGGATGTTCGGAGGGCGTCACCTGCGACCCTGCGAGGCCCTGCAGCTGCAACGGCACCATGACAAGGTTTTCAAACCCTGTGCACCCTGGACCCTGTGCGCCGCAGCTGCCGCCAGCGGCGATGGACGGCTCGTCGCTGCTGTTCCGCAACTCGCTGCGGGAGGCGTGCTTGCAGCACGGGCCAGTGTTCGACGCCTTCCTGAACCGCCTGTTCAACACCCTCAACTGGACCGTCACCGAGTTCATCGTGGTGCTCAAGGTGCGACATGTTGGCTGCGCCGCTGGCGGCGTCTGCTGCGGGACCTGCGACTGTTGCACATGACGAAGTGCTTCAGCTCTGGCCGCCGCTTTGGTCGTGCTGATCGCTTGCCTGTTCTTCTAGGCCTTTGTGTCCACTTGTCCTCATTTACAAGGGTGTTCGTCCAAAGCATTGACTCTCCAACACGTCTCCAGGCTACTACGTACTGACTCATGTCCTATCTACCGCTCGTGACTGCTACGAAAACCACTCGAACCGTAATCGCTGCAGGAGGTGCACGACAGCCAGGCGGCAGGGCGGCAGGCGGACCCGCAGGCGAAGCGCCGCTTGACCTTATCAACAAAGGAAACAACTCATCGTAAATACATTATATCCCGATTGCTTGCAGGAGGTGCACGACAGCCAGGCGGCGGGCCGGCAGGCGGACCCGCAGGCGCAGCGCCGCTGCGCGCTCATGTTCGAGCTGTCTGGCAACCTGGAACGTCTGCTGGAGTTTCTGGCCAGCCAGCTGCCTGGCGCCTTCCGCGCCGGCTCCACCCTCAACCTCACGCGCCTCGTCGAGCTGCTCAGCTTCATCCTCAGCCACACCACCGGCAGCGGTGCGGCTTACAGTTCTTGTTTCGGTTTCTGGTTTGCGCCAAAGCCCCTGTCAGCCTCACGCGCCTCGTCGAGCTGCTCAGCTTCACTCTCAGCCACACCATCGGCAGCGGTACGCTGCCACGCGTTCTCTTTTCTGTGGTCCTGGCTGCCCAACCTTGTCTGATTGCAGAAGCACATCAGCGCGCGACAAGCCTGCAGGCAGGAGGCTGTTCGTCTCTGCCTTCAGCAGAGGAGCCATGTTGCGGGCATGGGATCCGCTGCTGCCGCTGCTGTCATGGCGTCATCACACCTTGGGACTTGAGCACGCCAAGGACCCGGCTAGTCGAGTCTTGTTGACCTTCTTCGATGCAGGCGCGACGCTGTTGGACACGACAATGGCGATGAATCTAACGGCGCTGCACAAGGTCAACCGGCCGTCGCTGCTCGCGCCGCTCGTCGGTGCGCCACCCACCCTTTCTCTACCATCTTACTGGGGTGTTGCCAGTTCTTGGACATGAGATGTTGTCACTGTTCTTACCCATGTCTTGCGCACTCCGATGGGCGCTCAAGCAATGAGCACATGATGCCTCGCATCAGGCGCTTCCAGATGCTGAGCCAGTCTCTGTATCTGATCCCGGTCGCAGGCACGCTGGCGCGGCTGTATGAGGTGGAGCGGAGGGAGGGGGAGGCCTCGGGCCACTCAATCGCCGCGGCCATGGCGGCCGCCGAGACGTGCCCCATTGGCGCCCTGGAGCACACCGCGGTGCGTGCTTGGAGAATGTCCAATTGAATTGAAGGAATTTGGTTGACCTCTGCTGCGCTGCCCACCAGTCATGGCCTCAGAAAGGAGGCTGTGTGCTGTGGGATACCAGGCTGTGGGATACCAGGCTCTGCGCTCAAACCACCATCAACGTCCGCCGAGAAGCCTGCATGCTGCGGCGGGGCTATGCCAGCCCTGGACCCTGACACCTTGAATCCTGATCGCGCCGCGGTGCAGGGCCTCGAGTGGAAGCCGCAGAAGCCGGGCAACGAGGCCGCCTACTCGGACGCGGCGCTTTTCCGGGAGTTTGTCGCAGTGGTGAAGGTGCACGCTCCTTTCGGCCGCTGCCTCGCATGCCACTGTGCACCCAGTCTAATTTGCGGCGCATGCAGGGGTTAGGGCGTAGGATGCACCTGCAATCTGCATGCACAGCACGTGATCGGAGCACCTGTGCAAGCCTGGTGAGGGGGGCCGTCATCACAACAGTTTCCCATGAGAAACCATCACAGACCCGTGAAATGATTCTCGACTGTCGTGGGTGCACCTCCCCCAACCAGCGAGCGCGAAGTAAGTTGAGCGGCAGCCTGTCAGTGGCAGCCAATCAGTCCCGGTGCATGCCTACTGAAGCCCTGGAGCAAAACCTGACACCTAATGCAAACCGCAGGATCTGCGGGAACAGGAGGCGGCGCGCGCGAGCGCGGATGTGGAGGCCTCCACGGAGGCGCCGGACGATTTCCTGGACCCGCTGCTCAGCACCATCATGACGGTGCGGACTGAAAAAACAAAACAATATGTAACATGACTGAAGGATGTAAAGGATGAACGAATGAAGAGCGATTTCCCAGTGCCCGCTGCTGCAACTGTGGGGAACGAAAAAAGCACTCCACGACGTTGTGTACGAGAGAACTGAAGAGTGCGGGGCAAAGGTGGATATCCAGGCGCTTCTGGTCGCCTCCCGCCCCTCAGGCAGGAGCGCGTGTGTGCCCCAAATGACCGCAGCGCGCTTGAAGGAAACTTATCTTTCATGAACATGTGTTTAAGATTCTACAGTTTCGGTCGGATTGCAGGACCCGGTGATCCTGCCGGACTCCAACATAACGGTGGACCGCGCCACAATCGAGCGCCACCTCATGTCCTCCAAGACGGACCCCTTCAACCGGTCGCCGCTGTCGCTGGACATGATCAAGCCCGACACCGAGCTTAAGGTGCTTGTGATACGTTTCATCAAGTTTGCTCTTGTCTGCCTTGAAACACTGCATTACGAGGTGCAAACCGTCTTATCGCTGTTGCTGTTTGTGGAATGGGGTGCTCAGGGGCAAGCGGCCGCATTCCGCAAATGCATCGAGCTCATGTCTGCTGATCCAATTTGGCCACATGAGTGTTGAGCCCGGATCGGCTGTGCTGCAGGCGAGAATCGACGAGTGGAAGGCGGCCCGCCAACGATGACGGCGCTGCAAGTATGTGCAGGGAGGGTGATGAGGTGGGGATCCGGGGCGCTGCGTGCCAAACGGGCGCCGTGTGGGAGCGGCTGCCAGGGTGCAGCTGTAGTTGGGTGGTGTTGGAGAGGTTCGCCTCCGAGCATTCGTGGTGAATGGACATCTGTCTGCTGCCTGTTGGGACTCCAGAGTCGTGTAAAGGCGGCGGCGAGTGCTTCTCCTATATCCTCCAAAAGTGGCTTTCTGGCTGCTGTCTTCAACCAACTCGTTACATCCTCCAAACGAGCAATGGATGTGCGACAGGTTGCTGCATGACGACTCGGAGTCCCGCCCCGCCGTCATGCTTGGATGTGGGCTGGCATCTTCTCAAAGAAGGCCTGCTGCTTGGGGTCGTTCAGCTTTGCGAACAGCAGCCGCAGCACCTTCTCCCTGTCCTCCCATGTCAGGTCCTGCACGATGTGACACCAGGATGTTGCCGAACCCAGGTAGCTACACGGGCTGCACCATTCACAAATGCACATGCGGGTCCCGAGCAATCGAGGATAGAATGCGCAGCTCCTGGCGCACCCTCAGGTCGAAATGGGCAGCGGGCGCCCCCCCGACCGATGCCGCCCCCGCGGCCGCGGCATGCGTGCCTTGTGACTTGTGTTTATTTGCCACCTCGGCTTGCACCTGGCCATTCATTCCTGACAGGGTCACTACGCCTGGCTGCATCAATCCACGACCATGGGCAGAGCATGATGATGCATGATGTGCTGTGGACTGAACCATCTGCTGCAGCATTCCCCATCAACAAACATTTGGCAGTGGCATCCGCACCATTTCAAGGCTGGACAGCAGAAACTGCTCGATGTCGCTGCGCTGCTGCAACACTGCTTGCGACAGCGCCTTGAGACGCCTCAGCTCATGCCCCTGCATTGACAGGAAGATCAGATGACTCGACGTCATTGGAGCGGCACAACGTGCAGGACCTTCCCTTCACACGCCCAATGCAGACCAGAAGTTGCAACACACACTGCAGCGGCAATCTACCACATGGGTTTTCTCTGGAGCTAATGCTAACCACACTGTCCAATAGACCTTGCACCTTGAGCTCGGTCATGCGGCGCAGGGTGTGGACCTCTGCTTCCGCTGCCGCCCTGTCGGCTGCCGCAGCGTCCCTTGCCGCCTGCAGCTGCGCCTGGAAGGCGACGTCTGCATCGGCAATCCTAGCGGTCAGCGCCACCGACTCCTTTCTTGCTGCCGCCAGCTCCCGTGCCTGATGGCGATAGCACATAGATGTTCAATCCCTGCAGCTGGGGTCAGAGAAGCAGCAGCGTCAGCGCATGTGCTCGCTTGCCTATGGAGGCATCATCCGCTTCGTGATGCCACATGGCATCGGCTGTATGCACACGGATGTATGCATCATCGCTTGCATCATCTCATGCTCCATAGTTCTCTAGCCGTCAACGGGCGGCATGGGGGTTTCAAAAAGAGGAGAACCCTGCCTGCAGAGCAGCTCGCTGGGAATACTGCGCCTCCAGCTGCTGCTGCAGCGTGACCTCCCGCAGCAGCACCTGCTGCCCCTCTCGCAGCTCCCTCAGTTCCGCATACATGCGCACGCTTTCCTGCGTCGCCGCAGCGGGAGCGCTACAGTACGCCATTGAGAGAACTTGCGGAATCTATCCAGAAATGTGCACATCATTGTGAACCAACGGGCATGGCAATGCGCTCAGGTCCATGTGGAGGATTCTGGTTGTTTCGGCTGACTGAGGATGCGGAACCCAGCATTGGCCAGCGGCAAGTGGGCAAAAACGAGATGGTGTACAGTTTTATGCCTCTGTTCGAATTGCCATGCCTGTGCGTGGAGCTTCAGCTCGGCCCGCAGGCGCCGGTTGTCCTGCTGCACCGCCGTCGAGCGGGCGTCCAGGCCCGCCTCGAGGCCCGCGGCGTGCTCCGCGGCTATATGCGCCACAGCGGCCTAGTGTTGCTCGCGCAGCTCGTCACGCAGCTGCTGCTGCGCCACGACGTGCTCCTTTGCCTGTGCCCACGGATGGATGGAATTGGTGTATTCTGCATCCGTGACGCATATGGTGCCAGCAGACCACGGCCCCTGGTATCGGGTTGTCCACCAGATCGCTTTGCTGATTGAAAGTTCTTGTGGTTCATGCACGATCGGCACTACACACGGCGCAGCGCTTCACAGGCTCTTGTGAGGCAGTCGCACCTGCTCGCCCAACTGGAGGTTGGCCCTGTCGAGCTGGCTATGCAGGAATGTCAGCTCCCGCGAGATGGAGCCCTGCTGCTCCCTGAAGCCAGCGACGGACGCCAATCGCGCCTCCAGTTCCTGTTATTGGGCAGCGATTCCACTGGCATGACATGCGCTGGAAGCGTCACTCTCTGTCAGTCGAACGTGCATGGCAGCAGGAGGTTCATGGGGTTCAAACCCTACAGAATATGGCATTCACACACCAGCTGCAGCGTGTCCCGCTGGCGGATGTCATCCTGGACTGCACATCTGAGTGCTGCATCATACTATTCTGAGAACGTCTGCATTGCAGACAAGGAGCAGGAAAGCGCACAGACCTGCACACGCTGGCGCAGCGAGGCCTCCGTGTCTGCTGCTCGAGTGTCCGCCTCACCTCGCTCCTGCTCCTGTTGCCGCCGCAGCTCCCGCAGCTGCTGCTCAGCCTGCCGCTCCACCTACAACAAAGATTTTAGTCCGCCTCGAACTCGGCTGTCACATCAAGCTTTACGATTGTTATCTGGTGCCAGCCGGTCTTTGTAGTATGCACACTGCCGAAGGGTGCACTAGCGGCGGGGAGCAATATGGCCCCAGCAGAGCGGGGAGCAGTAGAGCGCCCACCTCGTGCTTGCGCTCGTTGAGCTCAGCGAGCTCGTGCTTGCGGTCCTCCAGGTCCTTTCTCAGGTACTGCCCCACCTCGAAGCTTTCCCTTTCTCGGTCCCCCGCTTCGAGCTGCAGCTGCCGGTTCTCCGCCGCGATTTGGTCACTCAGTGCGTTGGCTGCTGCCAGCGCCTCAGTCAGTCGGCCATTCCTGCACAACGTACTGATTTGTACCTTTCAATCAATTGGTTGACCGGTAAGTAGCATATCGCTGTCAAAACGTGCTGCAATTAGGCGCACGCTGTAAGCGCTAAAGAGGGATGGCGCACTCGAGTGACAGCAGGTCTGACGGAACCGCTTCTGCGGCCTCCGCTGTCTGACGCGGCTTGATCGAAGACATGCGCTTTGCACGCTGGACTGATGCCATCTCTGCCTGGACCAGAGGGCCGGTGCTCCGGCGTATCACTCGGGGCCCTCACAAAACACTGGACTGCCACGTCGCCAGATCGCTGGCGCCAGGGGCCGCTGAAAAAGAATCAACTGCGTTAAGGCGTGAGATCCACTGAAGTGCTATGTTTGAGGCTTTGCAGTCGCGCACGGCCGGAACAGCAGCGGGCCTGTCGAGCAAGTTTTACTAAAATGTGCGTAGAGCAGGCGCGCAAGCCAGTCAAACAAATCGATTACTACAAGTTGTGAATTATAGCTCGCCTTCTTGGCTTCCTCGCCGTTCAGTAGCCGCATTCAGGTTGTGCGCAATTGTGTCGGAAGGGGCCATGCTATACATGGTAAGATACATCCCCACGTCATCTCCCTGCCGAGAGCCTGCCACGAGGATGAGCTATATGATGAGCTTGATCTTTTGCGCTGTTTCAGCAGTTTCAGTGCCGTCAGATTGCACGCCCTCCAGAGACATCCACTGATTCTGTACCTTGTGACGGTTGAAAAGGCTTTGAAGGGCTTTGCGATTGCACAAATCCGGTTGCTCGTGAACCTCTGAAAACAGCAAAATCGAAACATTTTTTTCACAAACATCAGGTGCTGGACAGTCAGTCAGCTTGGGACACACCGGCAAACCTCCCTACTACCCAGCTGCTCCCACTATGCAGTCACTCATGCACCAGCAGCAGGCGCTGCCTGGGGCGCAGCCTGCACTCCCGCTCAGCAGGCGGCCGCAGGCGCGACCGGCCCGCGGACGCAGCGGCAGGGGGTCCCTGCAGGTGCTGGCCGCCGTCAAGCGCGGCTCCGACAAGACAATAGTCTGCAGCAAGACGGTTGTGGCGAAGAAGGGCTCCGAGGCTAAGGTTCAGGACCTCTGCAAGCAGGTGCGGGCGACGGCAATATTGCGCAAATGCGCCTCATGCCTTTCGAGCCTGCAGCGCCGAGGTCTGTTGCTGGTGGGCTGCGTCACACCAGGTGCCATGATCAGCCCTTCACACGCTTGCAGGTGCTGAACTTTTCAAAGCAGCGGATGGCGGACCGTGCCAACGGCATCATTGAGTTCAGCGTGAACCACGACTTTGAGGACAGAAACGTGTTCCACTTCTGGGAACGCTACACCAGCAACGCGACGATGGGACAGCACAACACACAACCGGAGATCACCAAATTCATGGAGAATGTGAGTCTGTCTGTGCTGTATACCTGCATTTTGGCGCATTCCATGTCGCTTAGGGTGTATGACACAGCTGAGCAATATTCTTTGGACTCCCTCTCGTGATGCTCTTGCTCGCACGGGTTACAGGTCCAGCAGTACATGGACCAGCCGGTTGGCATGGCGCTGTATGAGATGAAGAACGGGCAGATCAGCAGCGCATGCATACAAGGAGGTGGGATGCCTGCTGCGTGTTGTTTGCTGCATGTCCCTCATCGATTGCATGCTGCGTGTCTCTACAAGAACATTGTCGGGGCTGCAGCACCAGAGTGCAGCAAAGTCGTGCACGACGTGATGCACCGTGCATCACATGTTGCAGGGCCGAAGGGGGAGGGCGGCCTGGACGATGCAACAGGTGCTGGCGGCGGCGGGGGCGCCAGCATGAAGCAGTCGTCTGGCGCTATTCACCTCGGTGAGGGCCTGCAGGCTCGGAGCATCCTCCCATCTGCAGAATCTGCTTGTGCTCTCGCCATTGGCGCAAAGCATCCCATCGTCTGCATCCCATCATGCAGCTCCAGGTAGTTGCATCCCCAGCTGCTGCACTACGCAGCCGCGATGCTGACGCGACGTAATGCAATGTGCTGCAGGCAAGCAGGACCGAGGAGACGGCGACACAGCCTGGGGCATGGGGTGCATTTTTGCTTTTGCTGTGTGCGGCCATATGACAGTACATCGTTTGATGGTCGTAGAGGATTCTCAGTGGCTGTTCCTGAATTCAACTCGAATGGTTGACCGCGGTCTCTCTTCCGTGCAGGTTCAAGTGGCCGTGGCAAAAGAAGAAGGGCGACAAGAAGAAGGTCAAGAAGTGAAGATTGCAACAGGATTCTGTCGCACTGCTCTAGACCACACTCCTCTAGGTAAACACGGTATGCAGTGGAATCTAACACAGTCTCCAACCAAACGAGTACAAAATTCATCACACACTTCACACCTGCTTTGCGGCAAACCTATCAACACTCATTCGGCTCGATCTCCACCAACGGCCATATGCATCACATCATGTGCATCCGCAGCGTGTTCTGGTTCGCCTTCCTCACACGGCACCAAATTGTTTCCCTCCCGAGCCGCTGAAAGGCCTCGTAGCGATGGCACCCTGCAAGAGACGCGAGGCGGATTGCACTTCAGAAAGCCTCGCGACTGGACAGACACGAGCGCGCTTTGAGTACACGGCAGACTGTCTGACGAAGGCTCTGCACATACCTGAGAACCCATAGACTTTGCCGTCCACCTCCAGCACGTCAATCTGCATTTGCAAGGGCGCGCTGGATGATTGCAGGGCATCTGAACGACGCCGACCGCACGATGCCGTAATTGTCTCATGCGAGCCGTAAAAGGAACGGGCCATGACCCACCGGCTCTTTGAGGTCGTGTTGCTCAATGGAGTCCATCAGTGCCTCCACCTTTGCCGCGTCATTCTGCCTTGTGCGCGCCAAAGGCCGGCGGATCTCTGAGACCTTCAGTTCCCGAACACCTGTGAACCATGTTCATTTGGCAACGCTGAGGCACCGATGTTGTTTGTACCGAGAGGTTTCATCTCCAGCATGTGGCCACTGGCATGTAGCGCAGCATGCCACTGGTGCTTGAGGGTTATACGTAATGTTTGACAGAACAAGCTCGCGACCATTCAGTAAGACCTTCTGATCTGGTCTTGTCCTGATCAAGGTTCCAGCCGTAGTGCTGTTCTACGTCGCCTGCTTTAATGATTATGGGATTGCGCCGCTGGATTGCACAGCGACTGGTGGTCAGGACGCGACTGAAGAGAGGTCTGCCGGTTGAACGTTGACACAGCGCATGCATATTGACATCACTGAGTGTGTATGGAACCAATTTTGGTTGCGGCAACCGGCAAGCAGAATCTGCAGCGTGCAGAATGTTGATGATGGCGGAAGCCTGTGGAAGCTGTCTCGATCAGTTTGAAGCTGCCTCTGTTGGCGTGAATTTGGCGTGAATTTGTCGTGAGCTCAGAAGGACTCGCCGGCTTTTTCACTTCCCACGATGCCTCCAACGAACTAGACCACGATGCCTCCAGCGAATCAAACTAGAGCAACTGGTTAGCTTCGAGTCGGGTGGCGGCGGGCACAACACCGCTTGTGACCATCAGCGCATGGATGCGGCCGATCAGAGCAGCCTCTGTCATGTTCCAAATCTGTGACTGAACGGCATAGCTGCATGCCGGCTCTTAATCGACAAGGCGACTACTCCAGCACGATAGGTATTGTGTTTTGCACAACAGCGTCGTGCGCCGCTCTCCCGTCTTTACTCCCGCGCCCCCAACCCGATGATCAATCGGCCTTGGGCCGAGCGTACAGGAGCGTGTCCTGCTCGAATTCCATGTTGCACAGGCAGATGGCGGAGCTGATGATGAAGACCAGGATGAGGATGGAGATGAACCATGCAGTGGAGTTCCTCGCCCACTGGACAGACATCCCGTCGCCGAGGTCCGTGTTGATAAAGTTCCCGTCTGCAATGCCACAGCACAGCAGCATTCAACTTGGCGTCATAACCGGTTCTTTATCACTGTCAATGCCAGCAAAAAGGTCTGCAAGCTAGAAGTGCTCTGACGGGTGGGCCGCCTGGTAGTGTCCCATGGCGCAAAAGCCAAGTCGCAATCCAGCAGTGCTGAATGCACACAGCCAGGCATCATGGATGCGCACCTTGCTGCAGCAGGCGGCGCTGGAAGGCCTGGCGGTGCTGGCTGCGCCACTGCAGCACGTCGTCCAGGGACGCGCCTGAGTTGCCCAGGTCCATGGAGGCGAGCTGCATAACAGACAGAGGAGCGTTGTTGCCGGGGGAAAGTTCTGGCGACTAGTGAGAGAAGCGAGGTGTAAGACTTCGAAGATATCCGAGCCTAGGTGCCACAATCCTCGCCTGCATGACGGCGGAGCCGCCGGCGGCCTCCCGCGTCGCCTCCCACACCTCCGCTATCGTGCCGCGCAGCAGCCCGATCGCAGCGGCGTACTTGGGCGAGTCGACGCCGTAGCGCTTGCGCAGCCCCTGGAGGCCCAGCAGCGTCGCCTCCAGCAGCTTGGGCGGCCCCACCTCCCTGTCAGAACAGGACAGGCTGCTGTGAGCGGGTGCAGCGCTTCCTGGTTGACATCTCTTCTGCCTGCAGCCGCAGCTTGCTGGCTGGCACCACCTGGCAGCAGCTGCAGCGTCTCTGCGCCGCGCATCCACCCCAGCAGGAAACATGAAACCTATAACTGCTTTGGTGACAGGGATCTCTCGTGGACGAGCACCAAGCTGGCGGGTGGCTGTTGTCGCTGCCGTCACAACGTGGTCCACGGAAGACACCCCCACGCACCCGGCGACGGCCTTGTGGGCGGCAGCAGCCTGCAGCCCCTTGCGGCGCAGCACGCCCATCTCCCAGGCGAAGAGGCGGTCCTCCCGCAGCCCCATGTCCAGCACCTTGTCCTCACCGGAGGTCACCTGCAAGATAGGCATTGCGCAAACACGGTTCATGGAGGTGTGGCATTCTCATGATCCCACAACAGCATGAACATAAGGCCGCAAAGCTGAATGCAGACCGCAGGTGTGCAGAAGGCTCACCCAGTAGCACCAAGGGCCTGCGTCGCAGTCCATGCTGGGCTGTTTGCGCCCCGTGTAATTGAACCCCCGCTCTTCAACGGCCTCCTGCAGGCCGGACAACATGCAACAAAGTGTTTGCAAGCAAGCCCGATATACAGCACCATGTGAAATTGGCGCATCAGGTTGGGACAGAACAGACAACCCAGCAAAGGCTGGCGTTGCGAATCTTCAACATGCGCATTGGATTGCAACGCACCATGACCATCATTGCGTTGCACCGCTCATCGCACTCAGCCGGAAGCCCAGTGTGGTCCAGTGGCTTGTACAGGAAGCTCTGGGCATTGCCCGAGGCCACCGATCCCACGGCCTGCAGCAGTGAGGACGCGTCTGCATCGACGCTCAGCACGCGCGAGGCGCCAGTGCTGATGCCCGTCTGCCGCAGTGCGTCGCCTGTGGCAGAAGGCGCAGGGGTCACAGCAGTGCAAGTCAAGCCCGACAGCCCATGCAGTTGTGAACACGTTGTCCATTAGCAACCGAGCGCAACTCACCTGCACCGATCACTTGCAGCGCCACCACTGCAGCGGGGCGGTGGAAGACGTTGCTTGACAACACCTTCTCCACCTGCGATGGCCCAAGGTAACGCGTCAGCGCAGAGCAGCAGTCATCAGACCATCGCAGCACTGACATACACATGCCATCTGATCACACGAGCTCTCTCATACAGCAGATGCACCTGCTGTGACACTCCCTGCTGGTTTGAGGTTTCGACGTTCAAGAGCGCTGACAGCACTCCTGATACGCCATGTGCTGTCAGGACGTGTTCTGCTGCCGCATTGATGAACGAATCGCCGTCAACGTAGGTGACGTGCGCTGCGCTAACCGCTCGCAAAAAGATGACTGCAAAAGTTATGCAATTTGAGGAGGCCAGCACGCCCTTGCCCATCGCGCGTGCGCGCTAGTTACCTCCTGTTAGCATGCAGATATTCGAAACACCACTTGGTCAGGTTGGGAAACGCTGCTCTGCAAGTCTTCGCCAGACCTAGCTGTGAGCATGACGCCATGTCGTCACTACACCGTAGACTTCATGTCTGCTTCCTGCTTCCATTCAGTCCAGTCCTTCCTTGTGAACAACAGCCCTTTCCTTCAGCCATGCACACATACATTGGTTGCATGCGCCACAGCCGAAGCGTCTGCCTGGATGCTCACAACCATGTAGTGGCCGCCGCCGTCATCATCTGACCCACAGCCCGCCGCGCGTCTTCCAAACAGAGCGCCCGCTCCGTCTCCGAAAAGGCATCCATTCCAGCCTCGATGCATTGGAGCAGCAGATCCGTGCGGACGGTGCTGCGGCCGGTGTCGCTGCCGCGGAATTTGGCCAGTTCGTCGCCAAACGCCGACGTGAAGGTGTTCAGATAGACCGAGCGGAAGTCGAGGCCGCCTGCTTTGTCCGCCGGCAACGACGCAGCCTCAGGCGCTGGCGGCTCCATCACAGCCACGTCTCCTGATTAGCATTACGGAGTGACATCAACGTACCGACTCCTGGATTGTTGTTCTGCCTCCTGAAAGCCCAGAGCCAAATTGGGACGCTGGAATAGCATGGCAAGCGTGCCGTACCTGCTGCGTGGCCGTCTGGTTGTGCGTCATCAGACTCCTCTGACGAATCTGCCGCCACCGCAGCAGGCTTGCGCTTGCGCTTCGCGCACTTTGGCCTGCTTCGACAATGAGTGCATTGGCATTGTCCAAAAGGAAACAAACAGACTGTTCAGTCACATGCATTTCCACACACGCCGCAGCGCTGTGACACTCACATTTGGGATTCACTGGCTTCCAGCGAGTGGCCATGTCGACCGTCCGGCGCATGTGGTGCATGCGCATGCCGCTCCGGCACTGCTGCATCAGCCATAGGTGGCTGCGCCACCGGCGCTTCGCTCCGCACCCGGCGGCTGAGTTCCGCCAGGGCGGTGCTCTCACGGTGCTTCTCGAAGGTCGCCATGCAGAGCCGGAGACTGTGCCACGCGCTGGCTCAAGCTGCGGCTTCAGCTCCCCTGCAACCGGTGGCCAACAGCGCCGCTTGCGAGATTTGTGCTCGCAAACGGCTAGCTTCGCAGCGCTGATACACAGCAGCTGAAACACCTTGTGCAGAGTGAAGCTTTTAAATCAGACGCTCTAATGCCTCTTGATCGAGGGCAAGCTTGCGGCGCCGCAGCCGGGAGCAATTGACAGGCCGGAAGGACGAATCAAGCAAGCTCCGCAGCGCGGAAGCCACAGTGGCGGGCGCGACGAGCTGGAGGTAAGAAGTCCGTGCCAAATCCGAGATGTGGACTGCAACCACTTCTGCCACTTCCGCACGCCTTGACCCAGGGGGAGTAGAAGTTTCTGAGCCCACTACATAACTGTCAACCAGGCTGCAAGACTGCAGTTCAACCAGACTGGTTGAACGGGCCACATGCGTTCTTTGCCCCCAGGACACTTCATCTCGCACGATAAAAGTACGAACCGAGAGTCTCCCAGTACTTAGCCAGTACTTAAGCCTATAGTTCATGCGCGGTCCCCGTATATGCGACACGCGTGCGCCTTTG
>JAABUL010002944.1_pt1 | contig 26680 bp, 18 predicted proteins | sample 5559151 | NCBI WGS metagenome assembly JAABUL01 (sample SAMN10711876, study PRJNA513368) | rock metagenome | isolation source: Antarctica rocks | place: Antarctica: Victoria Land, Pudding Butte sud | reverse complement strand
ATCCCTATTACGGTGATTGACGTGCATCATTCGAGACAAGTCTTGCGCACTAGCTTATGCCCGGTATAGATCAGAGGTCTTAGTCTTGGCAATATCTGCAAGCAACTTCAACGAAGATGTAGGTAGAGCAAGATCTGCATGAAATATTCTTCTTAGGTAACCATTCCGGGGACCTCATTTTCGGTAAATGAACTCCCCAATTCTAAGGTAGGGCTCACCCGGATTCAGGTTAAGCCGTTCCGGCTGCACGAGAAATAATCAAAACCTCTACCATCGAGCCATCTTCCATATTTAGATTATCACCTGCCTCATCGCCAGAATTAGTATGATCCGGAGGAGCTGATGTCCTTTGGTGTGGTGGTAGCGTTGTTGACTGAGGCTTGACTGCTTTCGTTGCCGCCGAGCGATGCTGCATATTCCTTTTTGGCCTCTTCTTGGGCCTTTTGTGCCGGCTGCCTTTTCCTGAGGGGTGCCAGGGTCCTCGCATATCATGGGCATTGAGGGGATTTTGGACTGCGTGGACCCATCCTCCGAGGGGGAAAGTCTGGTATTATACTTGTCCGCATTAAACTTACAGCAGATGTGGAGTGGATATCAAAGGCCGTGCGGACCTCCTCAGCAGATGTTTCCTCAGCAAACGGCACATTTGCCTGCCCAGCCGACGGTGGAATCGAAGAAGAAGAACACTGCTCCTCCTCCTGTTGCCCGCAAGTCGAGTACTATTGATCCAGAAATCGATGATAGCGTGCTCGCTACAGACTTCTTCAATTGGCTCCCGAAGAAGACACTGAAAGAGCGTCGAAGTCGGCCAAACGAAACATACTCGGTCATTCTAGATCAAGAGTGGAGAATGGATGATCTGAAGCAGATGGCGGACTCCTCATCAACTCCATATGTGTGGCTATCGAAATGGATACATCTGACGGAGCTGCGTGCTAGGTCAGCCAGCCAGTCTTCTCTTGCTAGTAAATATCTGCTGCTACTCACAGCACTGATGCTGCCGGCAGCTGGATCTCGTTTTCGTCTTCGATTTGATGGTGACGCAATCGAGGCCATTTACTCTCGTCTTCTGGGCTTGTGGCCAAGTCTCGAAAGATCGTCGCTACCGAACAAGATAGTCGCAAGGCCCGACGTGGTGTCGACAGATCCAGAGAGCAGCCAGGTGACATCGGTACCAACAAAAATACTCTTACCTACGAACGTAGTCTCAAGCCTCGCTATATCATTGACACCATCGAGGTTGAGATGGGATCTGACAGTCACATTGGCCACGTTCATTTCCCTCTTATCTTTGAATATGGTTTCCTACCGCGACGACGGACGCTTCTCGGTCATCTCACCTCTATTGGGGGGGCCCGTCAAGAGCTAATCGGACCAGGCCAAGCTAGATTCAATCAGGACTAGCCCAGCGGCTGCGATTGAGTACGTCCCCACACCTTTCAATGACCAGGACAAACATTAGGCGAAATCCACTGCCCCTACAAACAATCTTATATCGCAGCGTCGCTGTATTCTTCCACGAATATCCCGTCTTGTCGGAAATGGCAGACGTCCAAGGCACGTGTGTAGCTCACGTTATATCAAAGGTCCGGAGCTGACATGATAAAGCTTTGCGCGCTCCTGTCACTGTTGTTGACGAAGCGACTCTAAGACGTTGCTTGTGCAACCGACTTGAAGAGCCGCTCTCTCTCAAGCATCTACTACCTAGGCTTCTTATCCACGCCGGGCAATCGTTGAAGGGATTCGAAATTATCAATCGTTGGGATGACGCAGCGCAGATCATTTTAGCGGAATATCCGATGAATGTCCGCATCAACTACCACATGTTTGCTAAGAAAGATGTGGCCTTCAACATCGGAAAAGAGCGTTTTCTATGCTTCTATAAAGAAGAAGATCGGGGATTAGGTCAGCAAGCATGGGCGGAATTTGAGAAATATCCAGCAGCGATAAGACTTCCGGAACTCTATGGTATGGCTTGATAAGGAGCATCAACAACAGCGGCTGGCTGAGGGCACGAAAAAGAATAGAAAAGACGTCGACTAAGGAGATTGTTCTTATCACGGGCAACTCCCCGATTGTAACTCTTCTGCAGAAAGGATGTGTGAGCTTAAAAATACCAAGTAATAATCTACCACGTGAATGCCTGGTGTCACAAATACTATTATCACGTTACGCTGCTACTAGGAGGGGGGGGGTAGGATTGGTATTGTTGGAGAGTGTCGTCAGATTTCGTTTCTGAATTCCGACTGTCTGATCAGCTACATCAGCCATCACATCGCGCAACGTAGGAACACAAGCTATGGGTTCTTCGAACCAGCTTTCGATTTTAAATCACTAAGCTGCAACCCCTGTACCAAGCAATTGCTTCCGTTGCCTGACGACATCTACAGACCTCTCCACCAGCTACACCTGACATCCTGAGCGCCCAGTGACAGAGCGTAATTCGGAATTGGCTGGTCTGGAATATCCCTTCTATCGTGGAGAAATGTGCTTCTACCTCATGTAATTGCTATGTTCTTCTTGCTATTACTGGAAACTTTCATATATTCCACGCAGCAAACGACCTCCACATAGATTACACAGTCAATCTATCTAGACAATGAAGTTATTCTCGGTATTGCGGGAGCTTGGGTATTGTCAAGCCGTTCATGTGAAAAAGAGATATGTCTGTTGGTGGTTGTTCTTGAGAGGTATTCTTGGCCTGAAAGGGCTGATATACATGAGGGTATTTGCTCCGAAGCCAGTTGCTTACCGATTTCCGACGTCGAGAGCGAGCTCAGGAGAAGATGGATTGGCGACATGTATTTGAGAGCGATTAACATGCGGTTCTAACCGAAATTTGGGTCGGAGCATGACCACAAGACACATGGTTATATTGCTTGGTCGCAACTTGGCACCTTTTGTATAATGTTTTTCCTTACCAATCTCGGAGAATAATCTGTTGATTTACGTAAGACGGTCTTCTGGCAAACATCCCAGCATTTACGCTCAGAAAAGATTTGAAGTCCCGAAAGTGTTCCACAACCAGCTCTTGGCGTGAGTGCGTAATTGAGCTCTGACACTCAGGCAAGGCCCCAGATCGCCTTTCGCACATCTGGGATTTGACAGTCGTCAAGGCTCAGTCATGTGTCCATATATACAATGGCTGTCTTTGCAGTGCTATCCTTTCATTGCGGCGTATTTCTACTTGATAAGCAGCACCATTCATGCGCAAAGCTCTCGTGTGGTCTTCGACTTCGAAGATATAGCTCTTATTTTGCAGAACAACGTAGCATTCCTTGAGTCCAAGAGCTCTTTTGACGTTCAAGCGCCCCTCTCCACTTTCTGCTGCTTCTCTTCCATCTCCACCTCCACCGCTTCCACCGCTGCCAGCCGTTTAATCCGTTCCTTCGTCGATCTCGCGAGTGCAGTCTGTTTTAAGGGGCAATACTCTTAGACGTATCGGACTTGGCTCCTTCGCTGAAACTAAAGAGAAGGCAGACATAGACGACAGGGAAAGTGAAGACGGCTGCAAGCAAGATGGGGACCGGACGGCCACGGACGTTTTAGGAAAGCGCTTCGACATCTCATCAATGACGGCGCGAAAGTGACGAAATGGCGAATTGTTCGCTTGCAATTAGGGCATGGAGGTGGCGCTGGCGCCAGTGATTCTCTATTTTCGCGTAGACCTGTGTACTCGCCAGTCCCGACAATATATTCATAGACCTCACTCATGCCCTCAACTTAGGATAACTATTGGGGCAAGATTGATATCGCGGTATGGTTCATTCTATCGTCCGGTAAATCTTCTTGAGGTGGGCTTGGAGATTCGTGACGAATGAACGGAACGGAGACGAGCGCGCATTTCATTCTTGATCGGGACTGCTCTGTCGCTTTTGAGCTCAGTGGTGCTAGAATCCACGTTTGGCTTTTCCACTGCCTGCAAGATATCGTTCAGAACGCTCGCCTTTCGACGACTCTTCCGTGATTGCTTCGAAGTCTTGGAGAATTTCGCTGGATCAACCGAGTCGAGGAGCGATTTCGTCATTTTCTGTTGACGGACACGCTTTTGCGCAGGGTGGTCGACCTCCGACCGTCTCGTACTGGCGTCGCCGACCAGATTTCGACGCTGCTGCTCGGTCCAGTCCAGCAGAACCTTGAGCCGTTTCTTTTTCCTCTTTAGATTTGTTATTGATATAAGGTCACTGATCACTCTGATTTTGAGGTCCAACACTTTTGTCGACCCCTTCTCCTCTTCTACGTGAAACTCGGCGAATCGCACTTCCTTCTCGATCCGCCTGATCAGTGCGGCTCGTTCCACGATGAGGGCCAAATCCTCCGTCCGAGCGACTTCCAACACTTCCTTGGCGTATTCCGCCTCTTTCCTTGCCCAGAAATGTGCAGAACTGGCCTCGTGAGCCCGGGTTCTGAGCTCCTTACGTTTGTGGAGTTTGGTCCAGTAATCGGCCGTTTTGACCTCCGCCGCGAACAGATGCCGTCCTTCGTCGCTGTCTCTGTAATACTCACCGTATTTAGCGTCAAACTCTCTTCTTCTTGCAACGAACCATTGCTCGTACGGTACCACATCTTGTTTGGCATCGTCGGCCACGGTTTCCAACTGGTCCTTTCTTGTTTGTCGCCATATTTCCTCCTTCTCGAACCAGCCGATCCAGCGGCCTCGTTCGATCATCTCTCCCAACTCTTCCGAGTTGGCGGCTTCCAGTCTTGTCTTGGCCACACTCAGCTTCCGCTCCGCCAGCTCCTGCTTCGTCTTCGCTTTCCCGTCCTTGCTACCCCAGTCGCGGGTCATGCCGAAGGATTTCCCAAATTCTATGTCTTCGATCTCCTCAAATGCCGAATATCCCTCTTCCGCCAACGTTCTGCGCTTGGATGTCAGTCGTTCTTGAGCCTCTTTAAGCCCTTCCTCTAAGCCCTCGTAATCTCGAAGCTCGTAGTCTTGATATTCCATCCAATCTTCCAGTTTGCTCTGCGGCCACGTTCTCACACAAATGTATGTCGCCGTCCAACCCGTATTTCCGCCTCCGATCCTGCAGAATCACTTGGAACTTGGGAGACCAATCGCCGCGCACATGACGCTGTCGATCGCACCGTTGTTGAGAACGATATTCCTGCCACTCCCACAATTGGGCTGAGAATATCAGTTTGCCTTGTTGTCCTGTACCACGCCAACCTTCCCAACATTCCAAGATCTCTTTGTACTGCCCGGGATTGTCGGAGACGTCGAACTCAAGTTCGATCTGGTAGCACGGCCGGCCGTTGTCCTTGATCAGGGCTTCGTGGGATTCTTTCTCTCTCCTCCGATCTTCCTCTAGCTGTTCCTCGGGGCCTAGCGGAGGAGGTGTGACAAACGAATCAGATGGGCTGGCAGAGCGAGGCCGTTCCACGCGGCTACAGAAAATGAGGTGTCAGTGTATTGTAAGATGACTGAAAGGCTTCAGACTTACTTCAGCTTATCCATCAATGCATTTGCGTCCACGGCCGAAGACTGGGCCGCTTCGTCCCTCAGATGCGTCATGTCTCTTTGTAATGTCAGCGCGATCGAACAAGGCAAAGAGAGCTGGGTCGAGAACGCCCTTACCGAAGCTTCAAGATGCATTGTTCGCGGACCTCAGGTGCCAATGTCTCCCAGCCCTCGATGTCCATGACGTTGCTGTTCCAGAACGAATGTGGTCAGTACAATGGCTGCTGTTTCACTCGCTCACATTGTGAGATGTCCTCACTCAGGTTCTTGGACATCTGCAACCGTCCAGTTCAGCAAATTCCTCTACGGAGTATGTCCTCGATGACATGGTTGTTGGCGAGGGAACCACCGAATACATGAATGATGTTGGAGTTTGCAGGGAAGAATTCCTTAACGAGGCTTAACCCCGTGCAGATTCCACACAACTAGAGTAGAAGGTGGAGATCTGGTGGGTACATGTACTGTGAAAAGGATGGTGGGGTTGGCAAGGTGCAGAACGACCTAAAAGGCTAAATGGGCCGTCCACGCTAAAAACTAGACTAAGGCCTGTTGCGTTCTCGGCGGGCAGCGCGGTCACGTGTTTAGATCTGCCAGCCTCTTCCATTTCCTTTCCCCCACGTACGCAGAAGACCAATAAAACACCATCACAGTGCCGCCAGCCTCCCCGCGAAGCAACGCAAAGCAGGGAGCCATGCATGTCGATAGTGCCGGCAACTGCCACCAGAACGCCCGAGTTATTCAGCCAGGGCGTGGAAGATGGGAGACCCCAAATACCGGTGAATGATCTTACCAAGCACGAGATCACTCGGGACGAGAACGAAGGACGCTACCTCCTCCCCACCGACGCGTTCGACGACGAACCCGTTATCGGCAGTCGGGAGGCTACGCCGTCATACGTTCCACTCCCAAAAGGCGATGAGGGAGACAATTTCGAGAAGACTTACCGCCTCCCCTTAAAGTTCAACGTGCCACCGAAGGACCCCACCAAAGGGTACGCCTTTGGCACCAGCCAGCAGAGATGTGACGTCGTGTTGGCGTCCAGGGGCGTTCGAGGGACCAGTAGGGTTCACTTTCACATCACGTTCGATGTGATCAACGGAGAGAAATGCCTTGTATTGAAGGATTCCTCAACAGCTGGAACCGCCGTCAGCTACAACGGGCAAGCGAGGAAGGAAGTGCGGCGTGACTTCACTTGGATCTTGAACTTAAAGGAAAGTGGGAAGGAGGGAGGAGAAAAAAAGGAAGAATGGGAGATCGAAGTGCACGTCCAAGGGCTCGAATTCAAGGTCGTGCTCGCCACTCATGAGTCGTGTGCGGTCGATTACAACAATGAAGTGACCAAGTTTCTTGAGGTCGGTCGCAACGCCGACCCTCCTATCGGCGACATGGGTATCTATAGCCCGACGGAGCCACCCAGTCGGTACCTGTCCCCCGGGAGACGCCCCGTCTACATATCCGAAGGGAACATAGGGAAGGGCTCGTTCGGAAAGGTGGACAAGGTTATCGACGTGAGCACCGGCGTGATTTATGCCCGCAAGACGTTTTTCGACCCTGGGAAGCAGGAAAGGGAGCGTCGGCTGGACCAAGAGATTCGAATTATGAAGGAACATCCACACGTAAGTACAGCCCAGTCGAGCGAGCGAGACGGACGCTGACCGTCACGGAAGGAATACATAGTTCCGCTCGTAGATTGGCGAGAGGAAGCGTCGCCTTTCCTGGTGATGCCGTATTTGCCTCTGGGTAGTCTGAGAGACGAGAATTCTCGACTTCCGCTGATCGATGAAGAAGCCGTCGACTTACTTATTCAGGGGTTGTCCGTGCTCGAACACCTGCACTCGCGGGGCGTGACATATCGAGATTTGAAACCGGACAACATTCTGGTCCAAAGTCGATATCCCCTGCGCGTGCGATTCACCGACTTCGGCCTCGCGAGCGATCGGCGCGATCTGACGACCCTCTGTGGCACAGAGGAATACGCAGCGCCCGAGATCTTTACCGGGGGAAGTTACACCGCTGCAGTAGATATATGGTCTCTGGGAGTGATCGTGCTGGAGTACGTGTACGGCCTTCCAACGCAGCGTTCGCACGCGCATATGGGAGGGGAAACCGCAATGAGGGAACGGGGCCTGGCCTGGTGCTGCAGTCTCGTCAATTACGCGAACGATTGGGAAGACGATCGTCTGATCGATCTTCTCGCCAATGCGATGCTCCGGATGGAGCCGCGGGGGCGGCTCTCGGCTGGTGCTTGTCTGACGAAAGGGAACGAATTGGGGGTCTTCGACGAGCCCTCTGGGGGCTCAGGACATACCGCACCGACACGGACGAGGCCGCGGGCGAGCACGATCCGTAATAAGGGAGAGGCTCCGACCATTATTGTAGGTGCCCTGTGGGACACTAGGAGAGTCCCTGGGAAATACGACAACCACAATGGCGGTGATAACGACCGAGCGGGACGCTCCACTCCTAAACGCCGTTCTACGACGAAGACATCAACGATCCGCCAGCTCGACGTCCTGGAATCTCATAACGACGAAGTTGTGCCTCAGCCGCGCAAGGGAACGCCTGAGGTGATCTCCAGTCGCTTGAATGGTCATGTGCAATATTCGACGGAGCCTGCGGCTCCGCCTGAGACCTGGTCGATGTTTTCTAAATGACATCGATCGCTGGCCGTGAGTTCGCCTAGCGACCCGTCAGACGAGAGCAGGGTCAAACGTCGACCGCCGGAAGCCCGTGTCACGAAGGTTTCCCCGGAATGCGACGAGGAGGTATCTTCGTAACTCCTGAAAGCGAAAAACGTACTGACGGGCTACGAGGTGATAGATGTCGACGCGAGGCACGTCGGATTAACCGTGGACGGCCAAGTCGTGCTTGTACGAAAGGAGGACGGTACGATCAACGCTACGCAAATCGTCCAGCTCGCGTACACGAGGCCAGAGGAGTGGAATGCCGCACTCACGCGTTTCGAAACGGCCAAGGAAATGGTACGAAAAAAGGTTTAACGGATTGTTAAGTCAAACTTGAACCAGTATCCAGTGCGGAAAGGACCTTTGCCTCGAACTCGGCCTGTAGAGAAATTGCAACCTCTTTTGGAGTACGGATTCGATCTGCTAGGCCACCGACCCGGCGTAGGCACAGAAAAAGTCCACGACCAACATACTGAACCTGAGCGATATCGATCGCCAGCCGAGATCCCGCCTAACACCACCTTAACGACGAGCCCGCCTGACCGTCAATCGTCCGCATCTCATCTTTCCGACCGAGTCGGCGAGGTAATACCTCTTTAATCTGTGTAGATATCGCATGTACTAACCGGTTTCAAGGTGGTGAAAGCATCTGGGGATTTCCTCCAGATAACGGTCGACGGCCAAGTGATATTCATGCGGCAGAGCGATCGGATGATCAACGCGACACAGATCCTCAAACTTTCCACATTAACTGAAAGCCAGCGGTCTACTAGACGCAAGGCTTTGAGAGGTAAATCCCAAGTACGAATCCTCCCGGCTCGAGGGACTCATGGAACCAAGAACACGTGGATAGATATCCGCCAAGAGGAAGCGCTCTGCCTTGAGCTTGGACTTGAAGACAAGCTACGACCTCTGTTAGATTGTGGAATGAAGCCAGGCACAGACAAGAATGATGCGGATCGACTTCTTATTGCGAACGAATCGGAGGTACCACAATCGCCGTTTATCGAAGTCGTCTATAACTCTCTCCGACTTGTGATTCGGAGATCGGATTGGACTGTCGAGTATCGTGGGACGTATATCGATCTTGAGACTCTGATCGAGTCTTTCAGGAGACAACAACTCGACCGCCTTGTTTGTGGGCTTCTTGAATTAAGACGTACGCAGAATCAACAAGCAGCAGACACGCGGCAAAACAACATTATGTTCCCAGCCACAGACAAGCCGGTTGACAAAGGATTTTGGATCGTGGATAATCTAGAAATACCAAAGAGTGGAAGCTCGAAGGACGAAGATTCATTTGAAGAAGACAACGAATCGTCAGTCGATCCTGATATAATGCAGCTCCACGTTCCCCCGCAGCCGAGTCTAGTAATGGTATTAATGACGACAATACCGACGATAATAACGATAATGACCAGGCGTTGTCGCGACAGTCGAATAACGATACCGGAGAGAAGGCTGGTCAACACGGGGAAGAGAGAATCTCATATTACTCGTACGGAGACTTCGAGCCGCGGAACTCAGGGTTAAGCGAGGTGAGACTGGCTTTGCACACTCCCTCGAAGATCTCGTCACGATATGATAGTATGACGGATGGCTCGCATTCGTTCTTGTTTGCGGTATTGGATCGATAAGACCCGCGTGCTCCTCTTACCGTTGGTGAGGTCGATGACCCCGTCTACCTTTCCGACCACGAGATGTCTTTCTCCGCAGATTATGATTCTAAAATTATTTGCGACTTGAAGCGATTGACAGGGCAGGAATACGATGTGGCCGTCTGTATGGACGTGATCCACAGGCTTTTTCAGCTGCTCCAACATCTACTCTACCAAGTCTTCGAAATACTCTGCTCATGTGAAGAACTGATAACGTTATGCTGCTCTGACTGGCGCAAAAATGTAACGTCGAAGCCATAAGCCTTGGGGCTTTGGCGGCAAAAACGAGTGCTGGTTTTGATCGTGTTAGCATATGATGTTGGAGGATGCTTAGATGACTTACCTTCTTCAGTTACTAGACTCGTCTCACTCCGCTATGTTGGCTATACGACGCAATTAGTTTCTCCACTTGACTTTAAAAGCTACGAAGTTTACCAATTCTGATCATGCCTTTCTGGCGCAGGAGCAGGTTGCTGCTTTTGAGTATGACGTAGTAATCGACTCGGATATGTTTTTCTGGAATCTGCGACTTTCAACAGTAGTATCGCTCCCCTCCTAGGATTCACCAAAGTCAACAGCACTACTAGCACGTACCTCCAAATCCTCACAATTGCTCTATAGCTGCGATACCCTCTTTCATTCCACGAATAAGTATCGACTGCTGACATGGTAAGCGGCTTTCGAGACTATTGAACAAGCCTTTGCACGGATATCACCACCCATTTCGTAGTTTTACATAGAATTGCCAATGATAGGCTGGTTCTGATACAAGTGGCTTAAACACTAAAGCACGCTTGGAAGCTGCAGCATGCGGGCGAGAATACTGAAGTCATATCCACATCTGTTTCACTAGCAGACACGTCAGATCAGTAGACGGAAACCTCCGAAAGACGAGACGGAAAGCTCAAACTCATGCGGCCAGTCAGATCCGGAGGCAGGCAACCCATTTCGCCATCCCAAGGCCGCTAACGCGGCGGCGGCGCTATGTCCTTACACTAACGTTACAGCTCTGATACAAGAACCTGTTGATACTAGGAGTTTCACATACCTGTTGCTCTCTTTTTGGAAGTAAGCACTACGCTACAATCGTTGATCTAATAATAAAATAAGAGAAATGAAGTAAGCTATTGGACCCCAGATTCTTCTGCTTCAAAGAAAGACTTTATAAGCCGTAATCCATCTCTCGCATTGGCATTCTTCACCGATGGAAAAGTCATCGTTATGATCTACTTCACAGCAGCTTCGCATCTCTTTTCTGACTGCTTTTTCTGTAATTGCAGTAGTCTCAGAGATGTTCCATTCTGCAAGGACTACGAAAGCAGTAAGCACTCCACAAACACGAGATTACTGTTTACCCATTCTCAGTCGTTTCTCAAGGCGCTCTTTGTGAAGTATGCGCTGCCGAGCCCGCGTTGGTGGTCATCGCTTTCTTTGTCTGTTTGTACAGAGCATGGGCGGATTGATAAGGTACATCGACTCCGTTGTAGCAAGACCGACGGTGTAATGCCAAGATACAGAGATGGGTCGCGCACTAGGAGACGGTTAATAAGCACCCTTCGAACGCATGCCAGCCATAACGGGTGGAATACTTGAGTCAGCCAGCCGATAAGGTAGCTATCTACCAATAAGTCCCAGTTGAAATCATACAATCTTGACAACGCCGAACGCTCTTGTTCCTTAACGCTGGGTACGAATATGCTTTCGTATGTGCTCCTCCATGGAATGCATTAAGGGCTGAATTTGGGTAAGCATGGATTACCTAGTGAAACAAGCCTCAAATGTCAGTCTAATCGCTAGCCCACATTCCTGCTGACGGACCACCGTTGCGGCTGACCTGATTCTGAAAATCAATATTAGCCTGAGTTATCGCTGACAATTTACCCCTCTAGGCTTTTCTGCTTGTTCTGTGCTCTGGAGATTTGGCCCATACTTGTTATGGTAAGAAGTGAGCATAATCCTCGCAAAATACTTCTACTTAGCCCGGGTCACTAGCGCAGCGTGAGCTACCAGTACGTTTCACTGACAGATATCAATGATGTCGGGCTAAGGTAGCGATAATCTGTCCCTAAACATCTGGTCAGACTGATGGTGATCAGTCAGCAGACTCGAAGAGACACTGTTCTGACCATGTTATGTCTGCAAACAAGTGCTAGTTTTGAATATGAGACAGATGAGAGCTCGTCCCGTAACGTCAGATAACCACATGGTGTTAGGTTCCCTTCTGCTTTACAGACTCGCGCCAGGTCTTGCTACCATGACCACCCAAAAACCGGTCGACTAATACTTTCTTACTTCCAACATTTGCTTGTAGTTGTCCTTGATGCCCGAGTCTTTCATCAAAGTTTCCAGCTTGGCTTTGCTGCTGGACAACTTTAGGAACGTTTCATAATAAGAGATAACTGCAAGATAGTTGCCGAAGGTTGCGGAACGTTTCACAGAAGGATTCGCTCTCACTGATATGGTGGAGGGCTCGCAAGTGGTGAACCGAAGATTTGAGGCAGATGTTAATTCTAGGATCGTGACAGTCTCCAATAAGCGATTCAGTGATCGAGCGCTATCTTCTATGAACTGTTCTAACGTTGTACTTGTATCTCTAGGATAAGCTTGTTGGGGTGGGACCTCGCATGCTGCTTAGACGAAGTATTTGCAATTCCGTTACCGCTAGTCACCGTCTGGTGAACAGCGCAGTGCTCTCTTACGCCGGACATCCATTGCAGATGATGATTGATGACGCAGAGCTAGCATCCAGACATTGGTGAGAAGATGTGCTTACGCCATGAGGGTCACATGAACTCTTATCTGTGGAGTCCTTTGTACCTATGCACAGCCATTTCCTTTTTGCCGATGTCGATCACGGCTGAGAAATCCAAAAACTCTAAACTACAGCAACAGGGACAATTTTGACGAGACCTTTGACTGCCGGCGTCGAGACGTGATGCAAATCGAAGCTCAACTGGGACGGCAAGCGAAGAGAAAAGAACAAGGGAGATGACCGAAGTGCCCTAGAGAGCATCAACGGCGACTTCCAGTAGCGAGGTCTTCAGCAGTGGCTCCATCGCCATCTACCTTATCGATTTCCAAAAGAAATTGAATTAGAAGAGCGATATCGACATTCGCTTGACAACTCTCGTGACGACTCAGCGATAGTCGATAATGGTATAGATTTGGGTGCAGATAAAATGAATATTGACTTTATATAGAGACCAGAAGAAGTCGAATGTCTCACTAAAGTAAAGGATGATGGTCTTTGCTCTAGATGTGCGTACTCATATAGTATACGAGTCGGATAATATGCCTTGCATCTTCTGATCCCACAGACTAGCAATACTGTGATCTTCTATCTTTTACATTGGTCGAACGATATAAAATATGGATGAGTGACCCACGAGAGAACACAGAAAACTTAAGATGCAGTCTGTTACAGAGGAGTTCCGCTTCGATTTCCGTGCTATAGGTGTTCATGGACTGCTATGTCACGCTGGTATAACAGTCGCCAGTAGCGGCTTCCAAGCTCGCTTTGCCATTCTTGCCACTCGGATTTCTTGTTGCAATGGCCTTCAAAGAGTCTATTGGCAACGAATAAAAGATCAAGGTAACGCGTAGACCAGTGAATGCAATAAGGTCCAACACGTATAATCAGAGGTATCTGTGGGTTGTGGTTCAGGGTGGGAGAGGGTCGCCCAGGACATGGTGGTGCTGGTCAGTGGAGTCCTATCGCGCCAATTCAGGTTTCATCAGGGCAGTCCTATTTCTCGTTACCGGCAGTCCTACTTCAAGATTATAGTAACGAGATCAGTAAAAGTAGATCTGCAGTGTTTTATAGCTGTTCCTACTCGAGTTTCATTTCCACCCGCATGCGGGCTCACTCGTCTGCAGACACAACATTGTCAGAACAGTGTCTCCGCAATTTGACCTTTAGTCTGCTGACCGACCACCACCATCTGGTGCCATCATTCCGAGCAACCGAATGCTTACGGACAGATCATGGCTACCTTAGTCCTAGCGCAGCTTTTCAACCCTCTCTTAGCGCGCGACCCATTTGAAAGCACAGAAAGTAGAACAGATAACGTAAGCATAATCAATCCACACGTCGAGATGTCAATTTTCGGCCTAGCAGGAAGCTAGGTTTACGATCAGGATGACCGTGATCAGGCCGGTGACTTTGAAGTTCATGGTCAGGCCTACAGATGGTGGCGACTGTCGTTGTTCTTGCACATGCTTGCGAAGCCGGTCATGTAGGCATCATCCTGTGAATGATATGCTAGCTCAGTCTGTGGTCTGCTGACCATGGCGCTGACGAATGCTGACCCTGGCAATGACGAAGTCCTGGCCGAGAAGAAGATCCACAGCCGGTGAGAATCGAGATGCTTGATATGAATAATCACTATTAAGATAGTGAGTTAAAAGGAACACGCAGGATTCTCTTGGCTAAAAGTTTTAGCCCTGAGGATCATCACTACTTTAGCGTCTAAGGTGGATCGCATTAATTACTAGGTGAGGGAATAACATGGTTTGTCAGGCGAATTTTTGTGGCGGCAGAAAGCCTGATAGTTGAGTGCAAAAAACAGGGGGCCTCATGTACCACCCCTTTTTGAGACTAGATCAACGTTCTATTTTCTCACACAACGCTACGCACTGAATATATATGAGTTGGCGGCCCTCCTTGTGTCGATATAACATAATTGATATAACAATGATAATGATGCGCCAAAATGTAGCATCAGTGCCCCCCTCGCAATTGCTTTAGTTCGCCGTCGTAGATTTTTATGCGTTCCTGCATTATTTTCTGCTTGTTTTACAGCTCCATGATTATCGTGTCCTTCACCGATCCAGCTTTTTGAAGCGCTGACAGCTGTACTTCAAGAGAAATGCGGCCTTGCAATTCCGACCGATAGGCTGAGTCAAGCTCAAGGAGTTGTCTCCAAGTAGTCCACTCCCGGGACACAACGGCTGCGACGTCTAGCAGGTTTCCATTATCGTCGTACTGTTGCCGGAGACAGTTTTAAACACATGTTAAATGCCGTTCCAGATACTGGCAGTGGTACGAACACGTGCGGCTTTGAGATTGCCCTCTGAAGAAATATGTTGGCTACGAGCAGACTCTTCGTGCTCTCTTGCTCTATTACCACCAGCGACGACTTTGCGTCCATTGTCCCGGCAACCGACGTTCAGCTTGTAGAATGCGAGTGTTGGAGCACTTGTAAATGTCTGAATGATTGATAGAATATACGACGAGAGATTCTGGCGAATATTCTCAGTCGTTCCCGCGCCTCTTAGGCCTGAACCTCTGACAGTAAACCTTTCGTGTTCGGTTGCGACATCCTTATGACCATGTCATCTCAGCTTGAAATTCCTACCAGTCGTTGCTCGTAGCGAATCAGAGCGAAGAAAATGTTTTGACGCATTGCTTTTCGAAATCTCTGTGCCTGACTTTGGTGGCGCTGATGACGCTGATGACGCTGATGACGCTGATGGCAATCAAAGGCCGCTTCCGCATGATCAAACCGAATGCCAACAGGCTCAAAGACGAAATCGACGCCGGCATCCGTCCGGCTGGTCTCCACCCCTTCGCGCCAGTCTAGCAGCATTTCCTCTATTGTCGACGTCACCACGCTCAAGAGACTCGCGGTAGCGGCGCCAAGAAACCAGCTGCCGAAAGTCCCACTCCCAAGAAGGGGAAAGTCATCAGCGGCCGAATCGAGAAGAAGGAAACGTCTCAGCTTGTGAAGAGTGCCAGGGCTATATAATTCTGCTATAGGGCATTCGATAAGCATCGATTACGAACTTAAAAGTACATTCGAATATCGAGAATATCGATCATGAAAAGATATGCAGGTAGAGGTACTTTATATCCGGAGGATGAGTGAAATGGACAAATCAGCCTCCCTGAAAGAGACACTCATACACTGAATGGACATGTAAAGGTTGGCGTGTGCTACTGTTGCAATTGCAGTATCCAAAGTGCGAATACTAGAAACAGATTTTCATGTAGGTTGAGATCCAATGCAAGCCCCCCCCCCGTGCAAAGTGGGAAGACGCTTGGCACAAGGATGGGCACTGATTAGTGGTTGTTTTTGGGTTGTTACGCATACAGAGTAGTCTCATTGAGTTGCCGTGTGTATAAGCTGTAGATAATCTTACAACTTTGTTCGAAATCGGGTGGTTTCCCAGGTTCAGCCTACACCACATGTGATTGGCGTGTCCACGTGATTTATTAGCGTGACGTTGACTAATTCGCAATGGACAGGGTCAAAAAGAGACGAATGTAATGAGGAGGGAAGTGTAAAGGGCGATCACCATACTAAATAGTATGGTAGACGGCGAAGCACAGCCCCCTTAATATCTTTCATTCCCGGCACTAGCCCCCTTGTCATGCAGGGCCCTTTTCTTCGACATCTTTGCTATTGTTCAATTGATAGCTCTAGCGCCAACTCTCCATAACGACCGTTGTGCGTGGCACCGATTTCAAATGCCTCTAAGTAGTAATTGTGAATGCCGCCGATTTTGGATGATACCAATTTTGAATGAGTCCCTCAGGACTCGCTATTTCGTGATGATCTATTCGACAAGACCTGTGAAAAGATCCGAAACCGGAACGAGGGTATAGTCATTCGAGACATCGGATCGCTAATTGTCCCTTCCGCCTGAAACAGTGTAATCCCTTTTCATGGTACCCGTCCGCAACCCGACTACTTCGTGGGATTAGGCCGACCTGCGTTCACGGAGGAACAACACTTAAACGTGGAGTAATTATTTTGTGGTGTTTCAGCGGCCATAAACCGCTCTTTGAGCAGCCGCTTTTCAGGTCCATCGCAACCGAAGAAATCTTCAACCGAGTATTAGGGCTCGGATCTTGTATACTAAACCGGAAGACACCTAAATGAAAAAGGGATATGGCTGGGAGTAATGACATCTAATGCTTGATCGCTTTGTTTACAAGTTCAAAGGTCCATTCATTTCGACCGAAAGAGAGCCTAAAACCTGCCAAGACCTTAGTCATCCAGTCTTGGCGCTATAAAGTCAATTTGACATCTGAGCTAGGCAACATGGTGGTGAACTAGGGACTGGTTCAAATTACGAATGGCGAATGTGCTTCAAATGCGACGTGGACTAAGATTACAGTGACGTTCATACGCTAGTAGGAACAGCGAAAGAGTATGCTCTCATACCGTAGATTATAATAGGTTCGGTTACTGTGATAGATATTCTCAACACTCCGCATTATAAACGCCCTTCAAACTTTACAACGACAATGTCCCCATCTGTTCCAGGATCTGGTACCGTCGGCATTGGCTGAAGTTGAGGAGTCGGAGCAAGCCTACATCGGGGACTCGGAGCACCAAACGCCTCTTCTCCATGGAAAGCTCAAGCAAAGAGACGTCAAATCGCATGGTCTACCCACCACCTTAGGAGCGCTCGCTCAAGGAGATCCTTTCGTTCAATCGTTGAAAAAGGCCATGGAGGGTTATGGACACACGACTTGGGTACTGGGGAATAGACCTCTACATTGGTATGAGCAGCTAAGTTGGATGTATTCGTATGTATATTTGATTTTATCTATCTCGTTTCTCTTGACGCTCGGAGCTAATAGCGCGAATGCAGTGCACTATCAGCTCGCTTCTCTATTCACAGAGGGCAATACGTACAGCTCAAAAATGGGATCATTGTTCGCATTGACCGAATATTCACGCACAGCTTTAGAGCGGATACAGAGAGGCGCGTCTCTGTTATAGGCACAGAGGTTCGAGATGATGGGGAGAGGGATACGGTGCTGGATTTGTCGGTGGTGCGACTTACGACAAAGATTGGGACTTGGACTTTGCTGGACTTGGTCCTGAAGAGAGCATGGATGTTCTTGTTGAAAGCTGAAGAGGGCGAGGTAGAGAAGAGGTTGTTGTATTGTAGTTGGAATGTCAATTTTTCGTAGCCAAATCATGAAAGCAGGATGGTATTATAACATTGATATCTCATGTCGCAATGTTCTCCCCCGCCTGTCCTTATAGGAAATTTGGCGAAGCGCACAGACCTAATTCTAACCTTCGTCCCAGACATCCTCCCCGCCTCCAGCATGCTTTTGTATGATGGTTGCATTCTCGAGAAGAACTCCAAATGGCTTTTACTCTTTCAATCCTACCTCAAGTATGACATCGCTCGGGCAGCACCCCAACGTAGGTGTATAGCATTCGAAGTCATTCGGAGGTCGTTGAGATTCGTATACAATATCCCATTCATCCACCCAGAACCTAGATCGAATCAACAGGATATTCGGCTTCAAATGGTGACCCGAATACTTTGCTTTGAATTGATGGTTGAGAGGTTGATCGATATGGATTTGTTGAATGGGTAGACAGTAGTAGGTAGGTTGCACGTATGGAGAGCTGCGCTGCTTTGGTTGAGAATGCGCATGTTGGTAGGCGTTGCGATTTCTAGGTCTTCGCAAACTGCTTCTGGTGTGCTCTCCATTCTCCGAGTGTGTCTCTCTTGTCGTCGCATTCCTCAGCGGCTTTGCTTGAGACTCGAGCGGAGTCTCGCTGTTGTCGTTCAGTGTCGCAATATGCGTTTGCCTTTTCAACTTCGCTATTTCTACTGTAGTGTGTTCTTTCCCCGGTTCTTCATCATGTCGGTCTGTGCCTTTGGTTCTTGAAGCACTGCTCTGTTACAGCCTGCCTGCTCTCTGATGTCATCATTGTATCCCCGGCTTTGCAATCCAGACCATCGTAGAGCCATATATGCGGTTCGCTTTATCCTGCAATATAGTCCTGCTTCTGGATCCCGAAGAACAACGTCTCCCCAAGTCATCTCTGTCGTTCTCGAATGTTTGCCCTTTCCCATCTTTTCTATAAGCTTGCTGTGTTTGTGGATGACAGCGTCGGCGTTGATGACCGCGGCAGTGATGTTGCGAGCTCCGATAGATGTAGAATGTTTGTGGAAGTGAGGTTGGGCGCCGCGGGGTCTAACGAATGGTGGGAGCAAAGGTAGTGTAGGAAAGTGAGTGGATCTCAAACGTCGCGCAATTTCTAAGTCATCGCAATTAGCCCCAAGATGCCAGGAGCAGCCCCCAAAATGACCTCTGACCCCAAGGATAATCCATATCGTCCAAGATAAGTGATGTTGAGTTAAAGCAGTTATCGTTGTGGAAATAGAGGCGCGATCCCAGAATATACATGACCCACACTTGTTGTCTCGGGCCGAGTGATAATCCGAAGCGTCGTGGGGCTCGAGCATCTTTCTCACACTTTGAAGCATATCACACTCTCAGCCCTATGATGCTTGGCGCAGTGTATCTTAGCCCGCACACCTCCATAGAACTTATGAAATCAGTCGTCAACTACTTCAACACCCGCCTGCCTTCACCTGCCTTCCCCAACCCGACCGACTCCGAGGTTCAAGGATTGATTTATGTGGGACTTCTACAGAACGACTTAGGCCGCAATCGCCCAAGCCCACCCCATCTCTGGTCCTTGGGTGTTCAGGAGCCTGCAAACAGGTCATATACGGATGCTGACACCGCCTCTCAATCAGTAAGCGCAGAAAGCCGGCGAAGCCACGTTCGATAAGTGCGCCAAAAAATGGAGAAAGGGACACGAAGATACACATCAAGAACGCCGTCGTGGCTTGACGCGTGTGCAGTCTTAACGCGTAAGTTCTACCTCATCATACACAGCAGGGTATGAGATAATTGACTTGCACAGGTATCTCTCCGGCTTGCTTGTCATCAGCTTTGAAGCGAGGTAGGCACGTCTTTCCTCTACTGCTGAATACTCCTGCTAATGATGGCGAATCTACAGCGCTTGTCTCATAGCCATCCTACCCCGTTTCCTGCTCCCTTTGAACACCCAACACGGCACCCAAACCATTACCCGGCAACACACTCGCGACGCTTGACGATCTCGAGCCCTTCGCACAGAACGAGCTCCCCCTTTCTCGCGAGTCTACACCCTCTACTCCACAACGTCGTACAACTCGTGGTCGATGGAGGGCTTGCGCGGGGTAAAGTGACTGGAGATCAGCGTCTAGGAGATCGGAGATCTTGCAAGAGAAGGACAAGGCAACTAGGCGCTGCCTTGGTCACAATGTATAAATAGGCGGGGAGCAAAGCACAATCCCCAAAGTGGACGGAGCCCAAATATCGTATCCTAGCTCCCCCACTCCCACCCATGTTCCCATGCAAATATCTGGTCTGGAAGCGAGCCCCGCGCCCTCCTCGCTCTCCTGGATCTCTCACACGTCCCCGTAATGACCGCTTTCGAAGCCGCCGCCGCCTGCGCTGCCTGGCTCGAGGAAGGCTCAGACGCCAGTCGCTACCCGCGCGTGAAGCCCGTGTGCGCAAGATTGTAAATGTTCGAGGAGATGTATCAAGTGAAGGAGAGTGGGGAAGTCGATGAGTGTATGATACTTCTTTTCTGTCAGCTCGCTTCTGAAAAGAGTTGTTCTTCTCTTCCCCTATTCCTAACCATTCCTCTTTGCCGCTTTTCTAATTCCTCCATATCACGGCCTCAGAGATGCGGCAGGATCTTCCCCTCTTCACTAGATCAGACAAATAGTCGAACGCTTTAGAACATCATGCTAATAATCAGATTTGTGAACCCCCTTTCGCCGCCCCAACGGCCCAGAGTCCGTGCATATTGCGCTTATCCAGCACCTCTTCCGAGATCGAAAAATGCCCATCAAGCCAATCAGCGGTGTAGTGCTCGAGATCTATTCTGAGCTCGGAAAAGGAGCGAAGAGTGGGAGAGAGATGGAACGGCGGGAGACGGTGGGGATTTTGGTGAATGCTTGGGTTAGCTGGTGGGCGGAGAGGGGGGAACGGGCTTAACATGAAGGCATGGTTTGATGTATGGACCATGCCAATGTATAGAGACTTTCGAACTTCAGGATCGTTTCGTAACAAAGCAGTAGAAATGAACGATTGAATGTTGTACAGCACGGTTTGTATACATCTTGGAAACTGACAGCATAACAGAAAGGCGCCATAGAGGCGTCCCGATCTGGAGCTATCCCAATCGGCGGCATGGTGCACAGCCCGAAAAAAACTTTTTCGAGAGAAAGAATGTGCCGATCTGGACCTCCGGTTCCGTACTCGGTATAGTTTTACTGTGTCATAGTTAGTTATGTTTTGATATTAAGGTGCTTATAGATAGTATTTGGATACTGTCCGGCAAGCATCTTGTACATAGAAAGGCTAGTGCTTCGACTCCTTGACTATGCCCAACGTCAAGTCGCCAATACGCTTTTGCAAGCAGTGCCACTACATTGTGTAACATTTCCTCGCACTGCATGGGATGGGCGTGAAAGAGACAGTCAGCAGGTATTCGTGATGTATTGAAGAATCAAGCCATGTCACAAACCCTCTTAAGCTTCATTCAAAATTGGTCCCACGCTTGAAGAGTGACTTTTGTCTATCGGCTTTTTGTTGCAACTTCTCATACTTGTAAAGCTCAGCTCTCCCTTCTACCGTCCTGCTTGACCCGTCCTGGGTTCCCCCATCATGCCTACCAACCGCTTAGAGGTCACCGAAGCCTTTTCCTTGGTGTGCCTTCTTCTTCTTCTTCCCATCACTTTTATTCGAGAAGCTGAAGGCACTGGAGGAGATTCCCTCAGCCCCTGGCTTGTGCAATGATAATGCGGGGTTCCACGGCCGGTCGTCTTCCGCTGCTGACAACGGTGGCGTCACATGCAAGTGCGGTGGGATACTCAAGTCTGCCAGAGCTTCGCGGAGAGGCTCTGGTACTGGTTCTTGGGAAGGCGTCTTTTCGTTACCTCCATCATCGGCTGCAACCTTGGCAACTGTCCTCCGTACAGGACGGCTAGCATAGCGCTTGCAGATGTCAAGGCCGGCCTTCAGAACCGCAAGCTTCCGCGTCAGTCGTTCACGTTCAGCCTGGCTGTCCTCGGGCTCTCCTGCAATTGATGTGACAATGTCTGTAGGCATTTCCAAGATAGATGTAGGGGAGAGTATCTCGCTAAGATGTGCCAGTAGACACGCTTCGACTGCTAGTGCGGCTACGTTGTCTACGAAGACTTTCATGGCGACCTGCTAAAGTCAGTCAAGGTTTCAACTGCATTGTGTATCTGCATGCTTGATTGGAAGGTAAGCACACGTCTTGGGACTTAGGGTTTACCTTGTAATAAGCCTCCATGCAGATCAAGATTTCGGAGGCGGCATATTTGTCCATATCGGCATCATTGCAAGACGAGAGTGCAGTAATTAGGTCAGAGATCTTCAAGTCCGAACTGATGTTTTCCGAAATATTCCCACTCTGTTGATTAAGGCCGGGAGAGAGTTTATGGAGACGCTCCGCGACGTTCTTTTCCAGACGCTTTTGGCGGATGCTCTGGATTGTTTCGGTAAAGTAGTGATTGTATGTAATAGGGTGTCCACGCGAGAACGGTATTAGTATCTCGTCCAACCTAGCGTTAATGTCCCTAATACGATCGATCATAAGCGGCGCGATGACGTCGCGAAGTAAGTTTGAGCTGGTGTGTTCATCAGTCAGATGCAGCAGAGTCCTACGTAAATCTCAGAGTTAGCATTACTCTATTGAGTCAAACCGTTCTTTTATGTTACATATCGTTCAGAGCGAATACGGCTAAGATACGATTTCATGGCCTTTCAGACCTTTCGAGAGGAGTAGGGGCTCCTCGAATTCGACTTACCGCTCGAGAAACATTTCGACCGCATTGCAGATGTTCTGGACGTGAGCTCTGGCTTTGCGCTCCCATGACTGGGACTGCTGATGGAACAGCTCGCCCACTATCAGTGGATTAAACATCCCAGGGAGCTCTCGGCCTCGATTGCGCTTCAGGAGCTCAACGATCTCATCTTCAAATGCAGCTCGAGATACGATCTTCCGGTTTGACTGAGAGACCCTGTGGTCCACGATAGTACGGCTCTGACCATGAACACGCATGTCCTCGGCAAAACTGATGTTAAGGTTTTGTACGACAGCTCGCAAGCGCTTGGAGTCTCCAGCGTCCGAGCTCAGCGCTTCAAAGAAAGGGTCAGTATAGGTACCGTCAACGGCTGCTTTGACCAAGGCCTGAAAGCCTTGCCCGATACGCAAGAGAAAAAGCCGTTGCTGCTCAATGGTAGAACGTTTTCCCCCAAGCTTTTCCAACTTCCTCTGGGCCTCTTCAACGCCTTTCTCGATGTCGTCAACCAGTGTGGGCAATTCGGCTTTTATCTGGTTGAGGAGAACCTTACTTAAGCGCCCTTGGAGAGGGTCGATGCCGACCATCGAGCGCGGAAGATCTTTCCAGATGCCTTGGGAGAAAAAAACTTGTTCGGCCGCATCACGCTCCTCGCTTGATGCGTCTCGAGTCTCGTAGCTCCGGTTCTTGAGGACATGCCAGCCGAGACGAAAGGCGACATGCTGATTTCTAGCAAGATCGACGAATGCAGCCTCGCTCTCCGAGCCAACAGACAGTGTGTCGGGCTTTGTGATTATCCCTAGTGTACGGTATCCCGAATGATCCATTTCTTTGGCAAGTTTGAGGACTATCTGATTGGCATAGTCATTCTTGGCCGATACAATGGCCAGGACTATGCTACGTTGGTTTTGCATGTAGCCTCGAACCATCTCCCAAACCATTGAGACGTCAGTGGAGTTCTGCGATTTGTTTTCGGAATGGATCAAGCCTGGTAGATCGACTATTGTAAGAGAGGGTCGAGTGGGTCCTGATATCTCGACACGGAGCACATCGTTGGAAAATGCGCTAGTCGTCGCAGAAATACCCATAATTGGCTTTGCTTTCTCCACAATATCCGGGAAGTCTTTCAAGTCTTGCAAGGTCTCGGAGAATTGTTCAAGGGAGCTGTAATCAGCTTCGGAACGGGTTTGGCTAGGTACAATGCGAATGTCGACTTTAACAGCGTTGGCCTTCCGAAGAATTACCTCTGTTGCAAAGCGTGTGCACAAGTTGTCCTTGGATGGGAATGATATGCCCGATATGGCTTCCAAAACCGAGCTCTTTCCAGAGGATTGATCACCACAGACAATCAATTGTGGCAGAGAGACATAGTGGCTTATTCCTTGCGAGCGTAATTTGTCGATCTCATCCAGCAATTTCAGATGATCTTCTGAGTGTAGGCGACGGGTTTGGTCCTCGCTGGATGCCATCTTCAAGATAGCAGATATCAGCTTCAAAATTCCAAAAAACGTACAGAAATGAATTCGAACATACTTTGGAAAGTAACCCGTGGCAGAGTATTCACGGACCCCAGTGAGCTTGTGCTACGCTCTATGATGATTGTAGCAGGAGAGTATTGTTTGATCTGCCTTCAATATTGGAAGTTGGTATAGGCGAGCGCGGTAGGAAGGCCCCGTTAACAGAAATTATCGATAAGTTGTGTTGTGTCACAATTTCCGCGCCGACAGAGGCGCGTCTGGCGATGGACTAAAAGCCCAGACAGACATATGTTTGCGGTTTCTTCATGGTCACATGCAGGAAGCCGTCTTTCGTTTGCAAGCGACGTAATGCGAAAAAAAGTGAAGCGATGTTCTCTGGACTTATACGGAGTGATACAAAGAATTGGGGCCAACATCAAGGTTCAAAGAGCCATTTAGCTATATCAAACTGCGTATCTACTTCTATTCAATGCGGTGGTAAGGTGCTAACCTCAGGGGTTCACAGCCCCTGATTTTGCACTCTTTAGAGCCATGCTGACAGAATGGCGGTGACCCGGGCGCCCAGTAGTGGCCCATCTGGAAAGCAGCAAACCATCAAAGAAGTTCAATGACAGGGTTGCGACAGTAGCTTGGATGCGGAGAGTGAAGGGCTTACTTTTGGCATCAATTACTTCTACCGTAAGAGACAGTGCTGCGACTGCTTAGCTGAAAGTGCACCTCGGTTGCCGCAGTACGTGTTGCTCCTAAGGCCAGAGCTTCTCACCAGTACCTGGAGATAATTCCAGGTTGTAAGCTTCATCAAGCCATCCCAAATCCGACCCTACAATCTTTAGGGAGAGCACATAGCACTATCTATGAATTCAAGACGTTTGGCGGGCATGATTCCAAACCCTGTTATAAGCAACCAAGGTGACGCCGCCATCTTGATCCCTCGAAAACTGTCTGAGGCCAGCCCAGCGACTAAAGCCACGAAGGTTGTATCGGAAAAGACCTTGTCAAAGATCGGGTGCAGACGTCGTGAGATTCAGATAACGAGTCCGTTGAGATTATCAATCAAGTCCTAGTTCAAGTGAGATCAGACTGTGTCATGTGGCGATTAGGCTAATCAGTAGTCAGTCAGAAGTCGGACTGAGGAGACCCATGCCTCGAGGAATCAACGCTGCACGCATGTGCCTACCACGGCTGGGATAAGGGCGGCGGCAGCCGCCGTCTGTGCGTCACGAGGCTTGACTTGGTCTTTTGGGAGAACGGGTTGGTCTTCGTCAGCTACGTCTACCCTCCGAAATTCCGTCGTAGAATGGCTGAGCTTTGGGGAGTCCCTGAGATTCCAACCATTATTCGCGACATACGTTCGATCGTTGAAGATCGCAACATGCAGATCCACAATTAGCCAAAAAGCGAGGCGTGCAAAGTATGAAAACGATCATCCCCAAATCGAGTATACACAACAAGGAAAATAGCATGCAGGAATTTCAAGGGGGCTTTGACAAGAACATACAGCGTCCTACGCCAGAAAACTCGTACTACTTCAATGGCATGCAAACCTAGCGACTTGCAACCCAATGCAACTTCTCTCGGCACAATTGTGTACCGGTGCTGCTGTTAGCTAACTCCCTGAACCTCCGCGCCCAGGTCCATCCGAACATCATCTCTACAGCCTCCATACCCAGGTTTCCACCCTCCCCTCCCCTAGTGCACTTCGACTCTACCTACATGGACAAGAAAAACCCGCCCCACGTTTTGTTTGCGCTCACAGTAGGAAACCATCCCTGGGCTCAGAGCGTGAAGGACTTTGAGGTTGGCAAAAAGGTAACTTGGGATGAAGAGCCGCGGGGTTTGCGTCGACACGGTGACTTGTTTCATTGGGTCAGCTAAATAAAGTCGACGTCGAGGCTTGCTTCGCGGCAGTTCGTCCCGATGGCTCATACTAAAGTAGGGTCAAGTCGAGGTGGAGATGAGATGGGGTGCAGGGGAGAAGGATGAGGTAAAATTTGATCGAGATCTCAAGAAGAATGAGACTAGGGCTGCATTGCACGCGCGCACAAGAGCCTTCAATTATAGGACAAGCTGGTTCATGATGGAAACCCTGGTTTTGGCACGTCGCGCAGATGCAGCTTATTCGGCTTTCTTGCTGCCGCTTCGTCTCGCCAGTCGTTGTTCTTTCAACGCAATCCCGTTGCAGCCCAGATGTGTAAAGATACTGTCGACGTAGATTATAAACAAGCATGTACTATAATTGATGCATCTTTATTTGAGCCTCAGAAGTGGAAAAAAGGCTCAAAGTCATGGGCACTGCACTAAGGTAATCTTGGGACACCGGCGAGGGGTGCCGAATTTGGGAAAATTTCGTCGACAGCCTGCAAATTCCTACTTGCCTCCTGCACCGCTTCGAAGGCAGCTAAGCGCTGAGATGATCGGGGGTCATCCTCGATCTCCTTTTGCTAAGTTGTACCTTAGCGTGCCATTAAACAGCGAGCAACAAGGTACTCCGTCAAGGTCAGTTCTGCTGATTCTTTTTGAGCGAAAAGGATCCACTAAGACGAGACCAATAATAGGAAAGATATCGAGAATCAAATTCAAGGTGAGATGCCGGTTGTACTAGAAGTACTTCAGCCATGCTTCCAGGATCCAGATAGGACTAGGTAGGCTCTACCTTTCGGTGATATGCCGTGCCGTTATACGGACGTATTAGACTAAGCACTTTGCAGTCGATCTCCCGCGTCTAAGCCAGTTTCTGTTGACTGTCGA
>JAABUL010002943.1_pt1 | contig 26681 bp, 6 predicted proteins | sample 5559151 | NCBI WGS metagenome assembly JAABUL01 (sample SAMN10711876, study PRJNA513368) | rock metagenome | isolation source: Antarctica rocks | place: Antarctica: Victoria Land, Pudding Butte sud | reverse complement strand
CTCTTTAAAATTTTGCAGAAGTCTCGATTAACTATATTTCGATAAACTAGTAAACTAGATTATTGTAGATTTGCGTAAATAAAGATATAATTGTTTGATTATATCTTTCGAGACTGCTATACGTTTGATTTGTTAAACAAACATATTTATATTCTTGTAGAACACGTTTTTTCTTAATACTATATAATTATTTGTTGACTAAGATTTCTTTAATAGTTTTGGATAGAAGTATTTTATATTAGACAATTTAAATTGTTTTGATCGAACTATTATAGCAACAATAGAAGTGTTATATAGATATATAGACTTCGAATTAGATGTTGAAGACTTCTTTTCTACTAGTCGAAGATTAGACGCAGCAAATAGATCTTTGCTATAATTGTTGCTTTTGCTTCTGCTTCTATTATTTTCGCAATTAAAAGCTATTGCTTCTATTATAGTCGTAATTCTAATCGTCTTTCGCATAGTTTTATTACTAGCTTTTGTGCGCATCTTGAGACAACAAAAAGTAATACTAACAAGAGAAAGATAGTTTATCTTTCGTAAGAATCTGCAAATTTTGTAGCATAAAATCAATATCAAGAGATATTTGCTTCGATAGCATCTCTAGCGTCTTTTGTATTGTTTTAGAAGATGCGAGTTCGAACATTTTGTCTATCAAATTTGGAGCTTCTAATTGGATAGATGCTTTTTTGCATCAATTTTGCTATTTAACGTTTGCAACATTTCTTTAATCTCAATTAATTGATTGCTTATAAATTGAATAAGATTGGCAATATTTAATTTAGAGACTATCTCTTGTATTGCTCTATCGATTTTGTCGAAGCTCTAAACAATATAGTCGATAAAAGTATTGCTTTACTTTGCAAGTCTTTCGTAACAAGTTTGTAAAGCTTTTAACAATAATTTTTGTCGATCTAGCCACTAGTTTTATGTTATTTACAACGCTAAATAACTAACGCACGTCTTTCTTGATAGAAGATATCGATAAAACAAATGTAAAAAAAAAGAGAGATTTGCTATCGTTTCGTCTTGCTAGACCTATAGATAGACGAAATAAATTTTGTTATTAATACTATCTCAATTGCAACAGATCTATCGATAGAAGATAGATAATTGTAGACATGTTAAAACTACTATTTGTTAGAGATCAATAGATCTAATACAAAAATAATAGATAATGTCGATAGATTCCAACTATCTAAGATATCTACAATAGATATTTAGACAGATTGATCGAAATTAAAAGTCTAAAATCAATACTAGATCTAATTGAACAAAAGCGTTACAAATCTTCTATAAAATTTGTAACAAAAAAATAGAAAATTCTTACTCTTAGATAAAATTAATAAAGAAATCTGTCTCTATTTCTAATCTCGCAATCGAATATTATTATTTGTTCTTATTTGTTTAATGCAATTGTTAAATTATTTAAAAGCTCTCGATTAGAACTCTCGAACAACAAAAAAAGCGAAAAATCGAAAATAAATCAAAAAAAGTTGCTTTTAAGTTCTAAGAAGCCATAATTTTCTATATCGAATTTGTACGCTCTTTATAACAAATATACTATCTAAAATTTAAGAAACTTATAACTTCCAATTTTGTTCTAAAGATAGAAGCTTTCTAAATTGTCTTTTAATTCTTTTCTACTATAGTTGTTATTGGCAAATTTAATATTGAAGAAATCGCAATAATGCAAAATATTTGCTATTGTAGCAAGCTACTTTTGTTTGTCGATATTCTCTCTAGCAACTTCTTGATCTCTAAATGTTGACAAGTTGAACAAAATTGTAAATTCTTGTATCTCAAACTTATATATTTTGTTTTTTTGAATTTTTGAACAATTTAAAAAATTAATTTTTACAAGTTTGCTCAAAGAGCTTCGCGAGATTAGATTCAAACATAGACTAATTCTAGTATTAGATATTTTGTATTTCTAGATTTCTTGAACTTGATAGATCAATATTGAGATAATTCTAGAAGAGAGACTAGAGCAATATTGAAGCAAACTAGCAATATAAAGACAAAGTACTAGCTAGTGCAAGATTCGCGTCAACTATATTCTTAATTCTATTGATTGTATTGTTGCTTTCTAGTAAGATTACTAAAAGAAATGCAATCGATATATTTCTCGCGACATCTAATTGTAAAGAACTTCAAGTACTAAAGATTATAGACAAGATTTGCCAAATTGCTTAGTTCTTTTTATTGTAGTTGAATCGCGTAAACAAAGAGAAAATGCGAAATTTAAACAAGTATCTTGCAAATATATTGAAATTATTTTACAAGCTACAAATTGTAAGCTTCTTTTCGACTAGTAATGTTGATTTTAAATTTGCGCAAAAATAGTTGTTCTTTATTATTAAGATCTCGCAAGAATTTTGTTATCGCAATAATTTGATGCAATTTTCAAGTGTTAATTTCGACTAGCAAGATACTTTATACGTTGTGCGTAAAAATATATAGAGAATTAATAATTAAAACGCGTTTCTTTGTAAGTTGAGACAACACTATGTTTGCTCGAAAATTATTTAAAATTCTATTGTTGATTGTTCTATCTAATTTTTGATTTATTGCTAGCATCTCTAGATCTTGTAACTTATTTTCTACTAGTTGGTGCACGTTTATGCATTCTTAGAAACTCTCGCGATAATATTTTATGCGATTTGTTTATCAATTAATTCAAATATCTCTTCTATTTTTGTTGATAACGTACAAGAAGATTATTTTTTGTATCTTTAACAAAAGACAAAACAAGTTAAAGATTCGAGACAACTATTGTTGATTTAATCTCTTCGTATAGACTTGATTTGCTAGCTAGATCTTATATATAGTACAAGTTTTTGTAATAATTTTATTGTTAATATAATTAAGATTTCGAATTTATAATCTATATATTAGATATCTTGAAGTCTATATTTTTATTTGTAAATCGACAACGTAGCAACAAGTATTTGTAAAAACAAGTTTTTATCTTTTTAATACAATTTTGAAAAAAGTAAGTACAACAACACTAACTAGAAACTTTGAGAACACACTATTAGACTAGCAAGCGAATTAAGTTTTAAGATTTATCTTTTCAAGCATAACAACGTTGTAATTTGCGCACACAATAAAAGAAGTCAATTAATATAGATTGATGTTAACAATTGTAATTCGAGCTGTTTTAGAGTCTAGCTCTATAGTTTTCTATTATAATTGTAGTGTTGACAAAAGTATGCTCGAATACGTAATATAAACAATTCAAATATTATTTATTGGGTCGATTCGATAAATCTACTATTGACAATTAATTTTTTATATAGTAAATAAACAATATAGTATAAACGTGTCTACGCAATAGAAATTCAATTGTAAAGTATATCAAGATAGCAGAAAATCGAGACAATTTAACAAATCTAAGCAAATCCGATTTTATCTAATCAAATTAGTCGAGATTTATGCAAGCTCGATTTATCAAAATTTAGATATTCGATTTCTAATAGCTTAAGAATGCGATTAGAAACAAGAACGAGATTTGTATATACAAAATATATAAAATTTTGTAATTGTAATTTCGATATCTACTACTATGCGTAGTTGCTTTTAGATATTGCGTTAGACTCGTCGTATCTATCTTAAGAACAACAAATAGTATCAACTTATTGTATTCGAGCTTAGATAGCTTGAACGCAATATCAAATTTCAAACGCGAATCGATTTTATCAAAGAAAAGAAAACAAAGTGTAAAATTAATTTTCGAAAGAAAACGACAAAAATTGAGCAAGAAAGAGAGATTAGACAAAGAATAAATATTGCAATATCGATCAAAAACGATTGTAAATTTAGTCAAATACGCTTGAAAAAATTCTTTTTTGTTAAAAAAGAGTTTAAGAGTAGACAAACAACTTTTTGCAATTTCTTATTAACAAATAGAAGCAAAAGCAATAATTTTCTTGTCGAATCTATATTTAATTCGAACACTATTCTATTATCAAAATTATCGCGACTACATAATACAATTTGATTAAGTAAAACTAACTATTTAGCAACTTGTATACTCTCAACTACAATTGTATCGATTTTTGTAAATTTAGACGTCTTTTTGTCAAGCTCAACACGTATTATCGATAATATTGAACAATTTCTAATTAGCAATATCTAAATAGTATATAAGCTCTCTCTAGATACAAGTCTCTCGCATTCTACTATTGTCGAGTTGTCTATATATTAATACAATTTTTAATTTGCAACAAGAAACAAAACAATCTTGTTAAATATTATATTTAGATTGTTGTCAAAGAAAGCGATTGTATTATTGATTAAAATTAGTACACAAAATCTCGATTACAATTTTGTTTTTTCAAATACAAAAAAAATATTAAGTTTGTCTAGTTTTTCTTTGAATATATTGTCGAATTGTCGATTAAATCAATCAATTAATCTAAGATTTAAATTAATTATTAAGTATACAAAATGCAATCTATTTAATATAACAAAAGATCGAACTAATACTAATACAAATAGTTAAAATATTTTTTTAAATATTTTTACGCAAGATCTACGTATCTTAAATTACTAGTTAAACAAGATTGTTCAAACTTTTTCGATCGATCTACTCTATTGTATGCAATCGAAAATTGTTTAAATATATATTCTAAAAATCTTATTAGAAGTGTAGTAGAAAAGACAACTTGTTATAGTATAATAGCAAATTGATATTGTGTTCGATCTAGCTACTAATATAGTTTTAGCACTTATTAAGTCGCGTCTAGAGTTAACTTGTATTATTTTGTCGACTTGCTAGATTTAAGCAAAGTATTTTAAGACAAACTTAAATTGTAATTTTAATTCTACAATATAATATCTCGAATGTAAGAGAATGTTACTTCGATAATTAATTATAATTTTCGCATTATTTAGATAGATCTAGTAATAATATTAATAGAATAGAAAAGATATTAACTAGACAATTTATATTCCCAAATACTATTGTTTAGCAAAGAGAAGTCAACTATAATTGACGATTTACAATTATATCTCTACAATTTCTAGAATAGATTTGGGTCAATTATTGATTTCAAGACAATTATTCTTTTTAATATAACTTGCAATAAGAAAAAAATAATTGTTAAGACAAGTTCTTGTATTACGTATATTATTATTAGTTAAGCTATTTATTATATCGCTTAAAGAAGATTGTTTCGCATTGCGCAAAGTAATAAATCAATCAAACTTTAATATGTATCTTGTGTTTCTATATTGTTTATTGTTGTATTGAATCGATTCTTGATATATAATTATATACTATCTCTTTAATAATCGACAACAAACAAACAACAAATAAGACAAAGTCGAAGACTTATTAGATTTAAATATTGTAATACAAGAAAAGAAATATAGTTAAGTATTTTCTCTTAGATTTCTTTGCTTATAATATTCTTGTTAGATCGATTTTTAATCTATAATCGAATATTGATTTTCGAAATATTCGAAATCAATTTAAGTCGAATATCAAACTAAATACACGTTTTTTATCTACTATTGGCATTTATACAATTTAAGCGAAGAATTTGTTAACTAGTTGAAAATTCTTGTCGTACTATATAACTATAGCTAGATTGATATACTTATATTGAAGCTTTTAAAGTAGCAAATACTTGATTAAATAGATTGCAAAAGTATAGTGCTACTTTTGTTAAAAGTAAACTTCGACGTTCTTGCTTAATTCGATCGTTTTTTTGAACAATTTTTGAACAAAAAACTCTTAATACTAAAATCAAATCTAGCTATCTTTGTATTTCGACTACAATATTCTCTCGAAACGAAACAAAAATGTCTTCAATTATAAAGAATAGATCGAACTATAATAGAAACAAATAAATACAATTTAATTAAGATTTAATATAACAACTTACGTTTAATATTCGAGTTTAGATTGTCCATAATTTGTTGTAGATTCAACAAATTAAATTTCGATCAATTACAATAAAACGAAAAGAGTAGTGCAATAGATAAAACTCGCTTATTATATAACAATTTAAGTAAACTCTATCTACGAGTCTTCGATTGCGACGACAATACGCTAAAGACTTGCTATAAATTTGAAAAATATTCTTTCGATTAAATAAAGAACAAGTCTAGTTTCGTTTTAATCGAAAATAATAGTAAGCGCGAGTTCGAGAGTCTAGTAGTTATCTAAGTAAACGTTGTTATTCTAGTACGTTTTATAAAATTTGTAATTCGTTTTACAATAACGCAATAGTAATTTGTATAACAAATAAAGCTTTTAATATTGTTAACGATGCATTGCAATTCTTGTTAGTGTATAATTATAAGACTTGATTAAATAGTCTATATACAACAATCTAGAACTCTAGATAGACTATTTTAGATATATAGTGCAATTTCTTGCTATACAATACTATATTGTATAAGTAACGTTCAAATATAAACTTTTTCTAAACGACAAAAAATATTGTTGAGACTAAGCTTCGCTATAGTAACATAATTATTTGGTTTCTAAACAAATTGTTGCAATTCTTTGTCCAAAGTTTTGATTATAAGATTAGATTTATAGTTACTATACGAGTTATAGTATTTGTATTCAAATTGAAAACAAGTCTATATTATATTTCTAGAGAAAGAATTCTAGAATATAGATTATTATTGATACAAAGTAATTAATTAATGTAAACAATAATGCAAATCGATAATAGAAAGATTGTCTAGAAGCAAAACACAACTAAAACAAATTTAGTTTAATTGTATACAAGTATAGTTATATATAAGAGAATTGTTGTCTATATAATAAATAGAATAAATGCAGTTATTTTATATATAGATAGTCAAAAAAGATTCAAATAGTAGACTATCGCAAACAATACAAAATCGAAGAATCTTGTTGACAAAACAACTATTTTGCTAGAGTCGAGATAGTAATTTGAATATAATTTTAGCGAATTCAATCGATACTATTACAAAAGACGTTGACGTAAAAAACTCTAGCTATATTAATAGATGCTTGCGTGTTAATCTATTATTGCTCTATTAATTAAAAAAAGTTGACATATTTGTTGTCTATAATAGTCGAGCGCATTGTAAATACATAGCTATTTGTTGTCTTTTTAAGCGACTTGTTGTTTAACTTAATCTTTATTGTATATATTTGTCAATTTTTAGACTCGATACTTTTAATAGTTCTAATTCAATAAACTATCAATTCTAATTTATTGAATCAATAAAATTTGTTTATCGAATAATCAATATAACTTATCTCGAACGTTCGAAACTTAGATTGTTCAAAAGTAGTTTTTTATACTAAAGACAAACTTTAGTGCAAACTCTTTTAATAGTTTGCACATCTAACGTTTGCAATATTCTTTAACAATTTATTGAATTCTTTCTAATCAAGATAGAGCAAAAATAGCTAGATTATCTCGATTTTAGAATCTATCTATTATAAGTTTTGCTCGATAGAGCTATCTATCTAGAACAAAAGAGAGATAGCAATATTGTTTCTATTGCTAGCTATATATACAATATAAGAAAGACTTGTATCGACATTTAATACAAGAAGAATGCGCTAGAGTCTAGAGTAAAACTAAAAAGTTCAAAAATAATAACGTAATATAATTGTGTCTTGTTCTTGCTTCTACTATAATTTGACACTTTTGATACAATTGCTATTTAGATTGTTGCGCACTTCTAAATGTTTTCGCTAGAGAGTAACTATTATAACAATTTCGATATATCAATTTTTGAACTAAATATTCTTTCGAATCAATACTAAGACGTATTTAGTTGCAACTTCAACTACTATTATTGCATTGTTTTAACACTCTATTTGCAAGATTTGCAAGCGTTTGCAAATCGTTTTACACTATTAATATACTATTAGTTTAAATTGTTTAATATAGTTTAGTTTAAGATATTTAGCAAATCGTGCAGTTTAGTTTAGAAGATCTATATTACGATTTGTATTAATAGTTTATAGATATTTTGATATTTGACAATATAATTCTAAAATAAGTTTAAAAGCTTATTGACAAGTTAAAATTGCTATCTAAAAATAAATTCTCTATTTCGAGTCAACAAGTATCTTTAGATTCGACAATTTAATTAGTGTTTTTTCGACAATAAATCTTTCTACTTTGGCAATTTGTATTGTACAATATTATTCAAGATATGCAATAAAGAGATCGATATATCTACAAAATTAAGTCTCTATTGCATTACTAAAGATTTAAACTAGCGTACACTATTAGTTTAAATCGTGTAGTTTGATTTAAGATCTAAAACGCACAATTTAGAGCAACAACAAGCAATTTAGTTTGATTTGAGATCTAAAACGCACAATTTGAACAATTGCAACTTTTGTTTATTTGTTTTATCTTTAATCTATATATATAAATGCAATTGTAACTTATCGAGAAAGTATTCTCTATCTTATTTAAGAATACTAATACTTTTCTTTCGTTATAATCTAAGATAGAATTGAAGAATCTATATATGCAAAAACTATTTATATAGAAAGTTGCTAATTAATACAATAGTCGAGATTAATAAGACATATCTTTTGAAATAATTTGTAAAGTCTTAATACCAAATTTTATTGTATTATTCAAATTCTAACTTGCTTTATTAAGATTATCTACATTCTCGAAATATTGTTACGTGTTAGCAAATAAATATATAAAATCGCAAAAAGAAACAATGTTGTCAAGTTCTTTTAACGATCTCGCTTTTTTCACGATACTAAAGTTGTTATAATATACTTTTTATTTTGTTAAATTGTAGTATATATATATTTGTGTTCCAATATACTATATTCTTTACTCAATCTTTTTTTGCTACAAATAGTCAAGATTGACTATATTAGTTTTTCAAGTATCTTTATTAAAATTATTAATATTTAGATATTAATAATACAATACTATTGCAAACTAAGTTCAAATACTATATCGCTAGTTAGTTAATTATAATATTTGATCGAATACGAAATAGAGTAGATCGACAAATTTCTTCTAATATTTTCTATTTTTAAAAAGACAAAACTAAGAGTTCAAAATAGCGAAAAAATTATAGCTAACTTGAATAATATTCGAAGACTTTGTTGTTATCTTTAATAATTTTCGAAATAGTAAGATAAATAGCTACAAAACTTTAATATTACCAAATATATTATATTGTAATTCAAGAGTATAAACGATTTTGAGACATCTTTTGAACACTTTTTTTTAAATATTTTTTAAGCTTGTTTTTGCGTCGATAAGATCGAGCACGAATTTAACAATTTTTAATAAGTTGTTCTTACTTTGTAGATAGTCGAAACAATAAAGAAGTATTTTAGTTAACTTGATTTAGTACTTTTGTTTTTCGAAATCAATTGTTGCAAATTTTATTGCAAGATTATATACGATAACAATTTGTTGTAGAATCTTTTATTCGATTTTTAATTATTAAATTGATTTTGAGAACTAATTTCGAGTTTTAATATTGTTCGACAATACTTTATTATCTAAAGAGTCTTTAGAATTAAAATAATTATCCAATATCTTTAAATTTTTAATAGACAATATAGCAACTAGATATAATCTATTGTAATTTTCTAAACTTCAAAGATGCTTCGATATATACTTGATCAACAAAAAGTTGCAAGTTATTTAAAAAATATTATAATATATATTGACTATTGTTGCTACGTATAAAGCATAGTATTTGCTACTTTAAAAACAATAAAAAAGTTTCAAACTTGCAATAGAAATTGCGAGCTTCTAGTCTTCAACAATTCTACAACAAATAGCGCGTCTATTAAGCAACTCTACAAGATCGACAATATAGACAACGTTATTCAATATTTTCGAATTATCTTGTATAGAACGAATTGCGTCTTGAAGCTTTATTAAATTGCTAATAATATTGTATTTGTACAATTGAGTTTTGAATAAAATGCTATAAATACAAAAATATAGATATTTAATTGTGTCGATCGATGTTCTTGATAGACACACTTTTTATTATATAGAATAGTGTATAGATCCAATTTTATTGTAATTTAGATTCGATTTTAATATCGATTATTGTTAGTGTTGTTCAAATTCTAGCATTCGAAATTCTAATTTGTAACTTTAGTTTTTATATCGTATCTCGCTTTAATTTTGTTAATGTCAACTATCTAGAATACTTATCAATATACTAAGTAACTACTTATATAGATATCTTGTCGAAAGTTGCGTTTTTAGATTCTCTAGTGTTTGAAACTAGCTACTAAATAATTAATATCTAGATTTCAAACTAGAACAAAATTGTTTGTTAGCTACTATAGATTAAGTCTATAGATCTATATAATTTTTTTGTTGCCAAATATTGTAGATATATAACAAGAATGTTTTAATAGATAATCTAGCAACGTTTGTCTTTTATAGTTGATTTTCGAATACAAATAAAGATAAAATTGTCTATCGAACTATAATTTAATCAAAACAAATCGATTGATTGCTTATATAGAATTGCAAATATAGTATATAAAAAGAAGATATATTGTTTGTACAAAAGAGTTAGTATATTTTTTAATTTGCTACAAATATTACAAATATCGAAGATCTCTAATAATTAATAAAGTTAGATTTCTTCAATATAGAACTTAGAACACTTTGTTGAGCTATAATTTTTCGTTCTATATTAGAGCAAAAGAGAAGAGAGAAACAACAAAGATCTAAAAAGAAAAAAATTGATAAATTTACTAGATCGAAAAGTTTTGTTCTTAAAGAGTTTCGAACTCGAGATCTAATCTAATAGATAGAATTATAATAGCAAATACTTTCTATCTAAGTTATGCGAATCTATTATTTAGAAATCTCTTATAAAGATATAAAAAGATTCAACACAAGTTTTGATCTAATAGATAGTATTATAGCAAACGCATACAAACACGTTTTATCTAAGTTGAGCGAATCTCTTACTTATAAAATCTTTATAATAATATAAAAGAATGTAATACAAACTTTTATCTAATAGACAAAAATATAGACGATACGCACACAAACTTTCTATTTGAGCTATACTAATCTTCTATTCTTAAAGAAATTTATAGATAGATATTGAAACATTCGATACTAATATTGGATTTTTGTTTGTTTGCATTTTAGAAGATTATTAAATATTACTTGAAGTTAATAAAATCAAAGTTAAGTTGTCGATTTGTAATAATTAGACTCTCGTAATTCGATATAGACAAAACTATTAGTTTAGATATATTGTTTTAAATAAATAATAATTCGAAAATGCGTTGCTTTATATAAAAGATCTTGATCTTCAAAAATATATTTGTGTTGTACTTGTAGATTTTGACGTTCGAGTTCAAAAACAAAGAAATATCTTTTTTAAGAGAAAATTTATTTCGAATACGTAGTGTAGTCTAGTAGCAACAAGAAAGCTAGAACAAAGTTATTTTTAGAACTTAAAATTGTTAAAATTGAATTTTTTCTCGACGTAATATTGTTGTTCTTTTGTTTAATTACAATAAATAAGAGTTTGTTTAATTTGTTTTGTATAAAAATCTTGTGTTTTTGTATTTCTTAATTAAATTTGTTATATTTGTAATTCTATGCAATTCTCTTCTTTTGCTAGAGAGAAATAGTAGTGTTTTAATTGTTGTCAAAATTCTAACTATATCTATATCTATTCTAATTGAATTTACAAAAATCTTAGAAAAACATTGTAATATTCTAGTAACTAATTGTATATATAACTTGATGTGTTCTAGTAAACAATAAAAAAAAGAAAAATAAAATATTGCTAAGATCGCACAATAGATGCGAAAGCGTTCTTTTTAACATATATCTATTAAATATGTTGCAACAAGTAAGATTCGCAAAAACTAATATAATGTTTTCGAACAATATAAAAATAAACGTGCGACAAAAAAGTATTGCAAAAACAAAATATAAAATTATAAAGATATATCTAGAAATAGCTAAGTAATCGAGCTTAAACTTCTAATATAATAGATATGCTACACTTAATTAAGCAATTGCTAGTATATATACTCTTCGTAAATCTATTATAGACTTCGAATCTAATATATAATCTAATATATTGAATTATACTTGATAGACGCACGCATCTTAATTCTTTAAGTTGTGTAAATTTTATATCTAGTAATTTGCAAAAATAAAATATATAAATCGAGCTAAAACTAGTTAATTAAGAGACAACATCTATATACAAGTATTTTATATCTAACTTATATAGATAGTTCAATTATAATTTTAATAATATAATATATCTATATTAGTCTAGACGCGATAGACTAATAGAATTAATATATCTAGATCTGCTCAAATATAGTGCTCTAAACAAACAATATTTGTAAATCGATACTATAATTAGATTTGAGAATCGTGTATTTAAATATAAATAATAAGAATACGATAACAAGTTCTAACAAAAGCTATTATTGTTAGTATCGAATATTTAGATATGTAGTTTGCTTGTATAAGTGTTAGCAATTGTTGACTTGTTGTAATTCAAAAACAATATTATATAACAATCGATGCATACTAGTAAGTAGATAAGCTTCGAACAAACAATAACGTAGTCTAGTGCTAGATTTTTTCTTTTTGATATCTTTATATTTTTCTAGTTGTAGATCAAGTATTCTAAACAAGTTGTAGAATAATAGAGATTTTTGCTAATTTCGATATTCGAATATAAAACGCGTTGACTTACAACTAGTTTAAGACTCGCTTGTATTTAATATGCTCTTTCTTTAGCAACACGCGATTGTATCGATATTTTTCTAATATACAAATTTATTTGACTCGAGTTTTGTTTGTTGTTGCAAATTTTTTGTCTATAATATCAAAAGTTGTCTTGTCTGCTCTTCGTTAAATAATCAAATTAACATCGTATATTTATCTATACTAAAATTTGCTATTTATTGTCTAAATACGTTTCGTAAATCGATGTCGAAAACAATTTTAACTTGACTTACAATAACGACTCTTTCGACTTTGTTCGTTATTTTGAAATGCATAGCATTAAATATATCAATATTCGATATAATTTAATGCAAAAACAATAGCAAGTTTTGAATTCTTAAAACTTGCGTACATAGTAAATATAGATCGGCCAAGTAACAATATAATATTAATTCTATAAATTACTTTTATTAATTTAATAGATAGTTACTCTTTTTTGTTCTAGACTTCAATCTAGACAATCGACTTATATATTGTATTTTTAAATATAATATCGATTTATTAAATTACGACAATCGTTTTACTAAACTACTATCGCAAGACTTTTGAATCGATAATTGAACAACAAAACTAGAATATTAGTTTGTTTTTTGCGTTTAACAAGATTTCGAGTGTTAATAAATTTAATCAAAGATTGCAATCGATGCGATATTGATTTTATAATTTCTTTGTCTACGTTATAAAGAATTGCAAGAGTGTTAGTCTTAATGCTTGATAAATATATAATGTTTGAAATGTATGTTGCGATCGTTCTTTGCTTTGCTATAATATGTAGCTTGTTATTATTTCTATTTTAATAGTCTTGATATTAAAATAAGTCTTTGCTTAAGTTATATCGAATAAAAAACTTTCGATAAAAATAGATACTAAAGCAATTCAAGAAGATTCTAAGCGAATCTATTTCTTCGTGCGAAGAGACAAAATAGCACAAAAATCTATAATTATATACTTAGACTAATAATTGTAATCGAGATAAACAACATTTATGTTTGTATAATTTCGTATAATTGTCGAGAAAACTCTATTTTACTTTTGAAGATCTTGTTTCGACTTGAATTACAAGTAGCACTATTTAATAATAGCTATTCGAAATTAATTAACAATTTTGTTCGTTTTTCGAAACGTTCGCTCTTTGTAATAGTAATCGAAAACATATTTAAATAAAGATATTTTATTTTATTCTAATTCTTGTCTAAAAAAGTATTTTCGAGATCTTCCAATATTGTATTCGATTTATAAAAATCTAAAATATAGCTTTTCGATTGCGCAAATCAATATTCTTATTTAATATATTCTCTTCTATACAATCTATCAAATTAGAGCAATTTGATTCCAATCTAGATTCGATTCTAACTCGAATTACTAATAATGTTGTTCGCATTCTAGAATCTAAAAGCTTTACTTGTAATTTCGATCTTTGTACTATATCTTATTCTTGAATTTATTTTGAATTTAATTTTGACTAAAACTACTAATAATATTGTTCGCATCTAAAGTTTAGAAGTCTCTTTTATAATTTTAATCTTTATATTGTATTTTGCTTAAATTGTATCGATCTTAACTAGTTCGAATGTTTATCAATATGTTAAATAATTACTTACGTAAATATCTCGCTAAAGATTAAAATCTTAGATTTGCTAGCAATCGCGCATAACTACTAAATAATTAATGTCTAAAATCTAGACTACAATATAATCGCTTGTTAGCTAACATAGTAAATAAATACGACAAAATGCACTTATCTTGCTAGTCTACATCTATTTATCTATATATATATATATGTATATACGATTGATCGGAATATATCAATTAATTGTTGAGACAAAACTGCAATTGTAGTAGATTAAAAAGATATCTACTAATTGTATTAGGGTTAGGGTTATTCCAATGTTAGCATATTTCTCGATTTGTTTCTAGTATTATAGATGCTTGAATTTTCTAATAATTTGTAAAACTAATTTTCTTCAATATTGAACTCAAAACACTTTGTTGAGCTAATTTTTTTCGTTCTATATTTATAGAGAAGAGGGGGAAGAAAGCTTAAGAGAGAAAATTGATAAACTTACTAAATCGAAAAGTTTTGTTTTTAGAAAATTCGATTCTAGAATCTAATCTAATAAGCAGAACTTTAGTAAATACATTTTCTATCTAAGTTATGCGAATCTTCTATTTAGAAATCTCTTATAAGAATATAGAAGAAAGAATATAGAGTTCTGATCTTGTATATAGACTTATTATTGACGCGCGCAAACGCTTTCTATCTAAGTTGTGCAACTATTTTACCCAAAAACAAGATAAGATAATATAAAAATATTGAAACAAAGTTTTAATCTTGTATATAGAATTATAATTGACGCACGCAGACACTTTTTATTTAAATTATACAAATCTTCGATCTATAAACAATCTCTAGTAGAAACATTTTACGTGTTTTTGCTTGCAATATTTTTTCTATTAAGATTAGCAAGAAATCTATCAAGATGCGCACAATTACTATTGATCTCAAGTAGCTAACAAAAATATATAGCGTTCAAAATAGTAATTTGATCTATTATAGTTTTTGTAAAATGTCGAATTAAACTTGATAGAAAATACATCAATTGTAATACTAGTTGCAAAACAATAAGTTTAGAAAAGCGAACTTCTTCTAATAGTGTAAAAAAATCGAATCAAAGTATTAATTTTATATATAGAATTATAGTTAACACACGCATGCACTTTCTATCTAGACTATACAAATCTTCTACTATTGAATATTTTATAAAAATAAAGAAGAATCCAATATAAGTTCTAATCTTATATATAGAATTGTAGATAACGTACGCAAACACTTTCTATCTATATTATGCAAACCTTCTATCTATGTAGCTAATAAATAGATATATATATATTTTATTATATATTGCAATATAAAAGTTATAAAACAATTTAAGAAACTACGTAATAAAATAGATTATCGTTTGTAATTCTTGTTGTAATAGAATCTTCTCAATTTTGATATTATATTGCAATTTGATCAACAACAATAAAATAAGTTTGCAAAGAATTTTCGAACATTTAGATTTTTAAATAGTGTCTAAACGCGAAATTTTGAAAAGATTGTGTCTATTGATCGATATTGTAATTGCAAAAAGAAATCTTAAAATCTAGTTAAAAAAGATTGTAATTCAAGTAACTTTTGTTGTCTTTATAACAATCGAAATAACATAATCTATCTTGTTTGTTAGAAGAATATCTTTGTATAAATAAAGAAAATCTTGATACTTTGCAAATTGGCGAAAAATATATATATAAATAGCAATTAACAAATTGTTCTACTAATCTCGATAAAACTTTTGTTCTATTTGTTAATTGTTTGAATTTTTTCTTTTGTCTATCTTTTCTATTTTGCTTTTTATTTGCAAGATAGTATTGATACTTCGATCTATTGTTGTCTTGAATATTGTAAGAAAGTTTTGTTTCTAAAATTTTATAATAAATATCTATTATATTTTTTAATATATTGTTTCGTCTAACTTGAATTCTAACAATTAGTGCAATATATTTGTATATATCGATGCCAAAAGCGACTATTCACTTTTTATAAAATATATAGATTAATATTATGTGCTCGCTTGTAATAGTAATTGTCTATCGTAAACTATCTAAAATATCTAAGTTATAACTATGTTTCTTTAGATTTCTATCTTTAGCTTGCTAGTTTGCTCGATTAGAGACTCGATTGCAATCAAAATTCAACAATTAAATTAGTCTATAGAATCGACGTTTTTACGAAAATACTATTAATACTACAATTGTAAAGATATCTTGTGTTTTTGTCTTGCTAATTTTTTGATATTGTTTTCGTTATATATTTGCAATTAGATTATAAACGTTTTTTAACTTTTGTAAACAATCTTTGAATCGAATATTCTTTCGAATCAATATCGAAGTACGCTTAATTATAACTTCGACTACTAGTATTGTATAGTTTCGACATTTTAATCGAATTAATAGCTTCTTATTTAATATAAGCAAACAAATTCGATTGTAAACAAATAGAAATCAATTTATTATATTATCTAGTAATTGTTACGCTTTGCTTTTGTTATACTTTGAACTAAAAAATTTAAAAGAATAATGCTAGAGCAATTTCAAGCCACATAATAGATATCTTCAATTTCGAATATATTTTCTATATTTTGTATTTGATATAATATAATAATAATAAAAACTTTGCAAGACAAGACATAACTAAAATATTGTAGCAACATTTTTTACTACTATAAGTAAAAAGATCGATATCTTTATATAAGATTTTCAAGAATATACAATTGTTTTGTATCTCGAAAATCAAAAAAATTAGAAAATCTCTATATATTAGAGCGAAGACTTCTAGTCTTTAGCAATTTTCAAAAATAGTTAAAATATATTTGTTTAAAAGAGTCAAATACTTTTCCAATTATAAATAATCGAAAGCTTGCACAATAAAGAAGAAGTTCTCTAGAATTATTATATAAAAATATATAGATACTTTAGAAAAGTCTTGCATATACACAACAAGAAACAAGTGCGTAAACAAATCGATTGTAACTATCTAATAGAGAAGATTTTACTTGTCTTGTATTGTTTTAATCTTCTTATTCTTAACTATAGATTGTCTTTCGCAATCAAAAGTAATTTTATTATAATTAAAGCTCGATAAAGATAGATAATAGTTGATCGATAATATAACGCGTCGAAAATAAAGTAAATAACTCTCGCAAAATTGTACTAATTAATATCTAATTTTTGTAAGCACTTTTCTTTAGCAAGCATCTTTTTACAATATTGCAAAATTGTCAAAGTAATTAAAGACTTAATAGCAAAGAAATCAAAATAGTATTGTATAGTTTTTTTGAAAACTCTAAGATTCTAGTTGTTAAAAACTTTTTTAAGCTAAAATTTGAAGCAATTGCATTTATCTTAAGTATTTCTTTATAATTAAAATTCAATTTTTGAATAGAATAGCAATAGTATAGTTAATTGTTCTCGATAGAATTCAAGTAACTATTTCTAATCTTGCGATATCTTGTTTATTCTACTTCTATCTTCTATAAAAATTATTGTTGTTAAGCGAATAATTTTCAATTTCAAGTAATCAACAATTATATTGTTGTCTCTCCAATTTAAACAATTAATCAAAGTATATGTGCAATTAGAATCGCTCTTGTTTACTTGTGCAGCTTGTAGAAAAGACTATAATTAAATTGTCGCTTTCGATTTCAATTGATGCACGCGATTTGTTGTCGCGTAAGTCTTGACTTACTATATTGATTGTTTATATATTATTGATTATCTAGCTTCTAACAAACAAGTTTTGTAGAAATTAAGTATCTAGCAATATATAAACTTTTGGCGAAATTGCTCGCGATATTTATTTGCAATAATAAACAACTAATTGAGTTAAAAAGCAATAACTTAAGCGAGATATTACAAGAAGATAAATTTTGATTATTTCTTTTGTTTTGAATTACTTTAGTAGATTTTCGAGATTCTCGACAAATGTTTTTCGATAGTTTAGATTATTGTTAAGCTTGTTTAAAGTGTTTGTAATTATATAGACAATTGAGAGAATTCTAATTAAATATCGAACATATAAGTACAAGTTATTACGTGTTGTTATTATTTAAAACTTGATAAATTCTATTTATATAGTCGAACTTATTGCGAAATCTATCAATAAGTACGTAGATTCAAATAATTCTAATCTTGTTATTAGAGAAGTCTTATTTAACAAATTCTAGATTTGATTTTGCAATTTTTTTGTCTATTAATTGTGCAAAAGCTTCGCTATATTCTAGCAATTAATTTAGACAAGACAATTGTTGATTTTAGACGTCTCTATTATAGAAATTTGTTAAAATATTGTTGTTATAGATTGATCTCGAACAAGCGAAAGAAAGACACAATTGATTTTGATTATTTTATCTTTTAATAGTATCTCGATAGATATTAATCAATCTTTCTTTTCAAAAATCAAGAAGAAACACTATATATATGTTTGACATATCTTTTGTTCGACAAGCTTCAATAATAGATTTTGACGTAAATAGTCTACTAAGACTGTTAATAATTAATAAGTATTTTCGATAATAATTACACGATTTCGAAAAAGAACTATCAACTAATAATATAAATTCTATTAGACAAGAATATATATCTCTAGTCTATATTGAATTTTCTTTTCTCTCGACTTTTACAACAATTGTCGAACGTAATAAATATTAATATTTCGAGAAACAGTTTGCGTAATCAAATTATATACTGCTTCTATATTGTTTGGAGTTTTAGATTTGACAATTATAAACTCTTTTTTATTTTATTTTTATTTAGTGTTGAAGTTGTTCGAGATATATTCGACAAATCGATCTCTTTTGTCTCGCAAATATTAAATATTTAGATATAAATATTTTATCTAGAATCTAGTTTCTCTCTTTTATTACAAAATTGTTATAGACGAAATTTGTTGTCTTCGAAGATATTACTTTATATTAGTTGGCAACGTTCTAGATATCTAAATTTTAAAAAGATAACATACAATATACTTCTTTGCTAAATCTTGTGCGCAAACTTATCTATACGTACTAGTAGTTTTGACAAGAGTAGTAGCAACAAATAGTAAAAACAACAAATTGTTTTTGCTATTTGACAAGTATTTGTATTTGCGCAAAAGATTATATATAAGTTTTCTAAATTAGAGATTGTTGCTAAACGCATAAGATTTAATAAATCTTGTGCTTATAATTATCTCTTGATAAAATTTAACGAATCTTGCGTTTGTAGTTAACTTTAACTATAAAGTAATAAATCGAATTAAATAATTTGTTGTATATTTTTGTCAAATCAATTGCTTGTATTCGCTATTTTAGTATTGTAATTTTTTTGTGTGCTCTACAAACTATTATTTGAAAGTGTAAAAACGTTGTCTGTTTTTTGTAGCTTAACAACTAATATAATTGGCACGAAATACTTCTCTCTTAAAAAAGAATTCGAGTACTAATATAGATAGATGCATCTATTGCTAGAATAAGATAGCACTAGCAATCTTGTTCGATTGGAAAATATACAAGAAATATATAACAACTAACAATATAGAAGTATTGCGATTTTATATAGATACAATAAATATAAGAGAAATATGTAAAAGCTAGTCGCAATAAAAAAAATGCGAATTAATATATGCAAGATAGATATAAGAGATAGACTTTTGCTATATAGTAAATATATAACACAATCGATAGTGCAACTAGTAATTGTAGTGTTTCGAAGCGCCAATTGTGTTGCTTAAGAGTCGAAGTTCAAGAGTTACAATTTTCGAAAAATTCTTGTTTTTGCATTTGCGATATTATAAGATTTATACTAATATTAATATTATTTTTGTTAAAATACTATTTGTAATTAAGTCAAATCTCTTGTTGTTAAATATATATATTTATTGTTCGATAAATTCGACGTTTTGAGTTCGAATTAAATTTGTTAAAAATTCTATAGTGCGAGTTTTCGCTTTCTTTTCTTGAATAGTTTTGAAAGCGCTTAAGTTAAGTAGTTTAACAAGAGTTGATAGCTATATAATTCGATTTGTGCTCAATAATCGCAAACAAAGAGAGAGATAAATAGATAGATATTATAATATAACAAAAGAGAGTAGCAACAATCAAAATATATAAAGACAATCTAATTATTATCGCACAACGTCTCTCAAATATTGTATACTTTAAAAACTATATTTATTACAAAATTAAGCAAGATCTCTAACAATATATTTTCTATAGATAACACTAGTTTATAAACTTCTCTAATTGTTTAATTCTTAATATAAACAAATAAAGTGAAAAAAGTCTTAATAGCTTTTACTACTAATCTCTCTTGTATAAGAAAGTTCAATTTAAGTTGAACATCGATTACTTTGAACAATCGTTAAATATAGATATTCGATATAAAAATATATAGAGTAGTATTGAAAGATATAGATTATTTGTCTATTGTAATATATATTGTGATATAAATTTTCAACTCGACGTTCGACTCTTTCTGATTATAAATTATTTGAAGAACAAACGTCGATTGCGAGTCTAGTTGTAAATCAATAATTAATAATCGATCTAGTATTGTAATCTAGAATATATAAATATATATATATATGTTGTAAATATATATATAAAGAGATAATATTAATTCGCTACATTGTATTAGCGATAAAGAAGTAGTAGTTCGTGCAAATGCAATATAAACGCGCAAATGTTTGTCGCTTTCTTCTTTATCTTATACTAGAGCTTTTAATAGCAAATAATCTAATACAATCGATATTCGTTATTAATCTATTGAAGCAGCGAGGAACGAGCGAGTATCGAGAAGAGAGAACAATAAAAGTTAGAGAGTAAAGATAGTAAAAGTTGAAGAGAGAGAATAACAAGAGCTGAAGAGAGAATAGAGAGAGCTTATAATATATAACGACGAGAGCTTATAATAAATTATGGTAAGAGCTTATATCAAATTATAGTAAAAGTTTACATCAAATTATAGTAAGAGTTTACATTAAATAATGGTAAGAGCTTATAATAAAATTATAGTAAAAACTTATAGTAAAATTATAATAAGAGCTTATAATAAAATTATAGTAAAAGCTTATAATAGTTTAAGATAAGAGCATATAACGAATAATAGTAAGCGCAACAAAAGAGAACTAATAAGAGTCAAAGAGAGAGAGAAGTAAAGCGCGAGATTTCCAACAATAGACAAATAAAAAGAAACTAATTAATTGTAAAAAGAAGATAGAAAGTAAAAGCAAAGCGTATATGTTTAAAAAAGTTACAATAAGACAGCTTATTCTAATAATATTATAATCTCGAGATAAAATCGAACACTATAAAAATTGTATCGATCGATAAGATCGAGAAAGCATTTCGAATATAGTAGAAAACGTAATAAGAGTATCGAACATATTAATTCTTAAACTCTAAGTAACAAAGTCAATCAAGTTTGTCTAATCTACAATATTTTGTTGATAATAAGTTCTATATAAAAAGCTTGTATATCGATAACGAAAAATTATCGAAAATCGAAGCGCTAGATTTAACAATATCGAGTGCTTATTTTTATTAAAAGCGAGAGAAAGTCGCACGACTCTTGTGAATAATATACAAGATAATAGATTAAAAGAAGACAATAATAATGCTCGCTATTAATAAAAAGATAATAAAGTAAAAGTTGTGCAATATTTAACAATACAGCAAATACAACTATTAATACTAAGTCGATCTAAGAGAAGTAATTTGCGCGACATTCGATCAATAGATAATAATGCAAGAAATACAAGATTCGATTAATATGACAATCGACAATATATTGAAGATATATAGAAGAGAGAAAATAATTATAGTAATAGAGACTGTAATATATATACTCTTTAAATAATATCGACAAAATTCTGTATCAACTATTAGATTGCTTCAATATTTATTCTAGATAATAATAATAATACTTACAATTTACTATATTTTGCAATCTTTAATTATATTGTTTGCGAATTGCGCTTGCGATACAATATTTGTTTCGCGTTGCTAGCAAAGATAATTGCAAATTAAAAAACTTTTCAAAAGTATATATTTTGTATCGTGTACATATATAACAAATAGTAATAGCAAACAAATGTTACAAAAGTTGTCGAAACACATATAAATAAGTTTGTAATAAAATGTTCGAAATAAAATACACGACAAATATTAAATATTTTGATTGCTTTGTTAGTAATTGGCGACAATTACAAGATTCGCATATTGTTATTAATAAATTAGCAAATATTGTTTGTTGTTGCAATATCGAATCTAACATTATAGTCTTCGCAAATGCAAAAGATATTAATAGTAAAATAAAAAGATAAATGTAACTAGAGATGCAACAAAACGTATAAATCTTAAATATAACAATATTAAATAGAGAATTCTAGCGCTTCTCGCCCAAGAACACGATAGAAAGATAGAAGATTGTATCAATAATTGCGCTATAATTAGTGGTGTCTCTAGTTTGCTAGCGTTTAATATTGCTAAATTAAAAGTATTAAACGACAAAGTTACTAAAAGATAAAAAGATAGTGTGTCTGCTATAACTATTATTTGAATAAAGAGTAAGTAATGCTCGCATCTCTATAGAGACAAGATTGCAAAATATAATTTGACACTTTCTCGCTATAGTGTTAGATATGCGCTTCGATAGACAATTTAAATTATTAAACTAGCAAATAGTTTTTAATCTTCTTATTGCAATTATTCTTTATTAGTAAATAGATTGTACTTTATTTTCGATATTTTTCAAAGATTAAGATTGTAAAAGACAATCTTTGTTCAATAGTAAAACATAAAGAAGAGCGATTGCGTAAGATATATAATTTTTAATTAATATATATTGTAGTTTTGTTTTTAGATAAAGGCTGCTTGGCGATAGCGACTAGTAATAATATAGCAATAAGTAAATAGATTGTTTTGAATTTGAACTTGCTATATATATCTCGAAGTTAACTATTTGCTCTTGTAAGTCTAGAGTACTTCTATTGCGCAAATAGATTTTGATTGCATATCTTCGACAATATCAAAATGTATTGTCGATAGTAATAAAAGCGTGTTAGACTTGCAATCTCTTCGAGAGCAATCTATAGAATATAGTAGAATAGCTAGATTGGAATAGATAAAATAAAATAGATAGATTGAGCGCTTCTATATTGTTCTAATTATTAATATTCAAATTAGTACTAAAGCAAAACTATTACGTGTCGCGAATCGACTCGCGAGTCAAGAAGCGTTTGCACGTGTCTAGAGATATCAACAAACTATAAAATAATTTAAACAAAATATCAATACTATTGTAATCGAATCGCATTTATGTCTTAATATTAGAAAAATAAACTATTCTAGTATTCTTTATAATTTATTTTCTTCTTGTTGTTTTATAGCTTTAATATGCTTTTGCGCTACATATATATTGTATATATTTACGATTTTGTTATTCAAAAGATTTGACACTCTATATATCTTTAATATTGTTGGCTTCTCGTTAACGTCTACAATAAGAGACGAAGAAACGATAAAAATAAAGAGATAATTACGCAAAAATATACTTATTGTCAGAACTTCGCTAATTTATGCTTAGACAAATTCGTTTTTCCAAAACACTCTTTTGTCTTTACTCTTGATCGCTATCTTTACTAGATTTAGTCTTTTTTGTCTCTATTGTAGTTTTCAATATTATATAGCAAATATATTATGCTATATTGATCTTAATAACATGCTAATAGATATCTTTCTTCAAAATTGTTACAACAAATTATATACTAGCTCGTGCAACTAACAACTTGAATACCAATTCTTATATAGTGCTAGTCTAATATATAGTCGCAACAACAACAAAGATAGCAAATGCGCAATATCTTTTTAAATTGTCTACTAGTAAAAAGTCGAAGTTGTCGATTTGCAAACGATTGCTTTTTTGTTGTCTATTTACTTCGATAGAAGAGAATAGTTACGTCGACATATATATAATAGAAATATAAAAAATATCTTCTAAAGAATGTTAATCTACCACAACTATATATCTTCTCTTGTTGCTAGAGATAATATAGATCAACAATAGAATACAAAATAGTTGTTGCTAAAATCTAGTTTTTTGTTTTTCTTTCTTATTGCGTCAATATAATTTCGAGTACTTTGATTATTTGTTATAATATTCAAACATTTCTATACGAGCAAACGCATCTCTCTTAGATCAAGTATTTAGTTCAAATATAAAATATTGTCTACAACAAAAGTGCAGCCAATCAATTAAAATCGACAAATAAAAAGTGTTGATTCGTTTCAACTAGAAAAGAACGCACTCGTAATTGTTGTATATTCTAGTAATAAGATATCAAAATTATCTTGTATAATATATTGTTTGCAATTAGCGAATTATTTTGGAATTCTAAAAGTAGACAAAAGCTACTTTTACTACATTTATTTGCTATTTATTGTTGGCATGCTAGCAAACGATTATTGCAACTTCTTATTGATTTTCGCGTTCTTAAATCTTATTTTTCTACTTTTGTCTATTGTATAGCGTGCGATATCGTGCTTTTACTAAATTAATTACTATTCTTACTCTTTAAATTCGCATCTTTTATTCTTACTATTATATCTATTGCGTCAAACATAATATCGTGCTCGTTCTAATCCAAAACAATTTGATTTTTCGATAGTAGAATCGCGCTTATTAGTACTTAAATTCACGCGCGACGCTAGCAATATTGTTGCTCTCAAATCTTCTATTGATCTTTATTTATTACTCGTCTATCTTTATTTTATCTTTCGATCTATTTTGCATTCTACACTCTCTTAATTTTATATCTCAATTGTATCTCTTACACTTTCTAGCTACAATATTAAGAATATCTTCTTATTTTTTATCTCTATTAGCACGTTACTTCTACAATTTAATTCTTTTCTACTAAATCAATATTATTATCGACAATTAAATTAGAAGAAATTACAAATATTTATTTTTGCAATTGAATTTTATTTGTAAAACTTATTTTGTGCAAGCTTACAACTAGTGCGCTCTTTTCTTATTGTTTTTGTCTTGTAATAGCAACTTTTAACACTAATTGTTTCAAATCGATAAAGATCTTTCTTATTTGTGCAATTATTGTATCGCGTAGCAAGTGCGATTTCGATAAATTCTATCGCTATTTTTCTTATATAGATATCTCTTGCTTTTATTTTTGTAAAGCAACAAACTTAGTTGTCTTCGATTGCTAGACTATTGTCAAATAACTAATACAAGTTTCTAGATTCTTCTATTTTATTTTCTTTCTTCTCTATATTTCTATTTGGTAGTTGTCTTATTATAGTAAACAAAAAGAAATTAAAAGACAATAGCAAAACAAATCAATTTATGTAGTTTTGCGTCCAAGAAGAACAAAACTTTGCTCAAAAAATATATTTTACTATTTGAGCAACACAATATATAATCGAGTTGGACAACAACAAGCTTGTCAAAACAAATAACAAGAAGAAAAAATCTACTAAAAAAGAAATTACTAAATTTGACGTCTTTATTGCGATAATTGTATTGTGCGCGAAAAACAAGCTGTTACAATATAGAGATATTATCGACAATTTAATTATCAAATCGACAAATAAATACTACACTATTTGCAAAATCTATATTGAGTTCGTCAACACTTAATTGTCTAGTATTCGCGTAAATTTCAAACTTATTTATTGCGAATCGCGTTCGAAATATTTTAACGCCAATCTTATTGTTAATATTGTTAAATATTGAAACATTTATCTATATTACGATTGCGATATAAAATCAAGTTACGCGACAACGTTGTATCTATTGCTACAAAAATTACAAAACAACAATATATCGAAGCAATTCTTCTCTAAAATTTGCAAAAATTATAGTAAAGCTTGACGCATTTGTCGAAAAAATTATTTAATATATTTAAAAATATATTTCGATACGACTCAAATTTATATCGAGAATATTTTTGTAGAATTGGCAAAATTACTTTTGCGCGAGTTTCAAACTATATACAATTGTTTTCTCGAGCTTCTTTGCAACTCTAATCTTAAGTATTTTGTGCTATATGTTGCTATAATTGTAGCGTTAAAAGAGAATTTCGAACAAATATTTAAAAGTCTTGAGCAAAATTAAAAGATCAACAAATATTAACTACAAAAGCTAAAATAACTCGATCAACAATTATATTCGAAAATTACAATTCAAAAAAATCAAATAGTTTCTTTAGATAAACAATTGCAAATTATACTATACTCGCGTTGTATTTATCGCAACACAAACAAACTCTATTTTATCGAGAGTATGTTTGTAATTTAGTAGTAAAAATATAAAATAAAGCTTGCTTGTAGTTGCAACTCTTTC
>JAABUL010002942.1_pt1 | contig 26687 bp, 54 predicted proteins | sample 5559151 | NCBI WGS metagenome assembly JAABUL01 (sample SAMN10711876, study PRJNA513368) | rock metagenome | isolation source: Antarctica rocks | place: Antarctica: Victoria Land, Pudding Butte sud | reverse complement strand
ACCCCCCCCCCCCCCCCCCCCCCCAATCTGGCCGCATGCAGATTACCGACCTGCACAACAACTGAAACAGCAGACGTCAGCCTAGTAAAGGGACTGCACCGATGTGTGAAATGTCTGGCGTCAGCACCTGCAGTCAGACACGGCTCGTGTGAGCAGCAGCTCGGATTGTCCATGCATGACGTCCTTCCAAAAGGCGACCAATCGAGTCTTGAGGTGATGGGGAAAGGAGAAGCAAAAAGCAAGCTCACTTGCGCAGGCCGGCATCGGAGAGCGCATCGTAATCCGCCTGTGTGACGCCCTCCTTCACGGCGCGCAGCAGCAGCGCGTTGCGGTCCAGAAAGTTGTGCTTTGCCGCCAGCACCTGCGGCAACGTTGGCAGGAGGTCAGAACCAGATATTGACATCAAAACGCAATACTTCCTTCACCGCGCGCGCAGCAGCAGCGCTTGCGTTCCAAAAAGTCGTGCTTCGCAGCCAGCACCTGCAGTAAATTCATTCGCGGTGCATGTGTGGTGATTGCATCCTTCAAAGTAAGGGGCCTAGGCGCGCAGCAGCAGCGTGAGGGGGTCCAGGACGGCATTCTTCATTGCGAGCTGCTGTGCCAAACCGTTCATGCGATCCAGTTCCAGAAACATGCATTCAAAAGAAAACTGCTACCAGGCCTAATACACAGCACAGCAGCCTGCCACACAATGCTGGCGCCTGACCAGCTGCTGCCATGTAACCTTGACGACTCCCTCACTCTGCAGCACGTTTCCCCCGAATGTATGGAACCTGCTGCAGCAGGTCGCCGGCGCTGTGCACTGTGTGGTACAGGAGGGAGCCACAGGTCCTCATTCCTTTCAGGTTTAGTTTTGGTTTGTTGCAGAACACGTTCAACTGGCGAAACAGCACCTGCTGCTGCAGCAGGCCGCCGGCGCTGTGCGCGGTGTGGTGCAGGAAGGATCTGCGGCATTCATTCATGCCATGTGCATCGGTGCTCATGCCATTGTCATGTTGCAAAGACTTGGAAGGAAGAGTGTATAGCACCTGCTGCTGCGGCAGGCCGGCGGCGCTGTGCGCGGTGTGGTACAAGAAGGAGCCCCGGCAGTCGGCGCTGCCGCACAGGCACACCGCTGCTCGCTGCTCCTTCTCCGATTCCGTCTCCGCACCGTAATCCAGCGTCAGTTCCTCACCCTATAATGAAACAGCACGATCAGAACAGTTACGTGAATCATGAAGACACCTTTGCGCGCTGCTCCTTCTCGCTCTTCGCCTCCACGCCGTAGTCCAGGGTGAGCTCCTCGCCCTGTAAGTGACACAACATTAAATCAGAATGATTTCCATAGCTGTTTACAAGACGCCGCCACGCGCTTGTTCCTTTTATGGCTCTGTCTCGGCGCCACAATCCAGCGTCAACTCCCCGCCCTGCAAAAAGAAGGACAACATGCTACACGCAGTTCATGTTCTCAATTGTCTGTGTACACACCGTCTCGCGCTGGTCCTTCTCCGATTCCGTCTTGCGTCATAGTCCAGGGTCAGCTTGTTGCCCCGTATGAAAACCTTTGGGAGTCAGGACCTGCTTTTGTAAAAGGTAATCAGCACTCCTTGGCTCCTCCCCGTGCAGTGAATTCAGAATACCAAATGCGAAACCTGCACTGCCGTGGCGACAGCGTCCTCTGTGGCGCATGCAGCGTCCCATGCACTTCCGGCAGCACATCATATAACATCCTCGAGCACCTCCAGCACCCACCAATGGGAGCTCTTGCTTGTTTTGCTTGCTTCGCAATGGATTGCCACCGGGGTGATGGTGCAGCAGCCTCAACGGAAGGAGGGGTTTGCTTTGTGCATCACTTTTTAAAGACCCTACCTAAGCAGCAACGTGCATGTGTAGATGGCAACGTCTTCAATGCAAGGATTCTGAGTTTTGGATGGACACATGAGCTGGTGAAACGTACCTGCGCGACGTAGCGCGTGGTGTAGATTGCGAGCGTGAGCTGGCCGCCCGCCACCATGGTGATGGTGCGGCAGCTGGGTGAGCAGGAGTGCGCCATGCGCGCGCTGAAGCACCCCTTCTGCGACGCCTGCACGAGGCGGAGACGGCACGTATCATCGAGGCTCAGAGAACAAAGAAAGGCAACAAGGCGTGCCCTCGCATCTCCAGCCGAGCCTGCATGGTGGAGCGCCGTCACAGCAATCCCCACCGACCTGGCGCTGCTTCATTGCGCAGTCGAAAGCAACCACGAGGTCGTAGCCGGCGGTATGTTCCGTTGGCGCCAGCGGTTTGGGGATCGTTTTGACTTCGTTTTGACTTTGGAAAGAGACTGTTAGCATGCAGAACCACGCTCACGTCGATGTAAATGAGGTCGTGGCCGGCGGCGCATTCATAATGACACAACAGCACGCCGTGAAAGCGCTCTTGCAGGCCGATGGTTTCAGTTGCCGTCCTGCTGAGTTCCTAGGGCTGGTCCTTGGTGTGATGCTCGTGGTGTGATGCTCGTGAACATTCAGACATGCAGCGCTGAGCGCAAGGGATTCTTCCATGAATGTGCATGAGGTTGTACCCGGCGGCGTCCTCCTTCGGGCGCGACAGCACGCTGTGGCACTGTTATGGCAGACCCTCCCTCGAGTTTGGCGTCCTTCTCAAGCCTGTTGGTCACGCCCAAGACCGCTCCCATCTAAATGCTTGTGAGAATTCAGAGGGGAAGAGCAAGGAGGCGCTCACGTCGATGTGCATAAGGTCGTAGCCAGCCGCATCCTCCTTTGGGCGCGACAGCACGCTGTGATACCACTCCGGCAGGCCCGGCCGCATTCGGGAGCGCTTGCCGACGGCGCCGCCCCGCCCCGGCGCTCCCTGCCGCATACAAAAAAGCGCATCTGGCATATGTAACTCCAGAAGCAAGTGAATCTCACTTGTGTGGGCGCTTGTCCACAGCGCCGCCGCACCCCGGTGCACCACGTAGGCATGGTCCAAGACATTTTCATCTGCGGTATACTATCAATGGGTATTTGCAGATGGTTTACGACATGCAAAACGCAATGCACGAGGGCCAGGGGCCAGCGAACTAAGGCATGGATCGATTCATGGGCGAACAACTTCGATTCGTGGGTCCTTGCCATCGTCACGAGCACCATAGTGTCATCATTACCACCAGGATATGGTATTCCCGCACCTGGCGCTCGGACCAGGACCAGGGGGAGTACATCTCGCCCAGGTACTCGCCCACAAAGTCGCCCGCGCCGAGGCCACCCTCCTTCTTCAGGATGACGCCCTGCCCCTGCGTCATTGCAGCATCAGGGGCCAACAATCAACGAATTTTTGATGTATATGGCCATGCACTGCACGAGCCGCCGGCCGCGCACGAGCGCCCTCCTTCCTCGGGATGACACCTTGCCTTTGCTTGTTACAGAACAGCAGGGACTCGAACTCGGTCTCATTGACAGTTTGACGGCAATTTGACGGCAAACCGGCAGCTCCCAGGCTGCATGCTTTCCGTGCAGTCCATCGGTTGGGAGTGGGAGCACACCTTGGGCCAGACGCGGAAGTGGTCCCTGTCCTCGATGGGGCCCACCGGCAGCGGCAGTCCCGAGCGCCGCCCGGCCGCCTTGTAGTGCCGCTCCGTCGCCTCCACCACCCGCGCCAGCGTCTGCAGAGGGGAGAATGTATGGAAGTGATTCCCACAGGCGTCTCGCAGGATGCTCTGCCAGTGTGCAATCAGAGCGTTGCATGACCACCCTGTAGAGTCGCTACGTTGCCTGCACCACCCGTGCCAGCGTCTGCTATCGAAAGGCGGATTCAAGACCAGTGATTGTTTTGAGCCGTTGTAGAGAATATCGCCATGCCGCCTCACAGTGCCGCTCCGTCGCCTCCACCCGCGCCAGCATCTGCAGGCAGCAGGGACACAGTGTCGGACGGTGGAAGAAGTTTCTCCTGCTTGCTCCGCCACAGCAACGTCAGTCGAGTCGCAGCAACGCTCCGCTGCCTCCGCCCCTCACATCAGCATCAATGGTGCAGATTTGTTTACCCCGTTGATTCGAGCGGCTCTTGTATGTTGTCTCATGCACAGCCTTCGTGCCTACAGTCGTATGTCACTCCGTATCTTAATACGGAGCACATGGCTCATCGCAGAGGCAGCAGCTGCACTGCTGGATGTGATGTGTAGTCTAGGAGGACACAACTGTTATAAAGCGTGACCCATGCTGTTTGTGTTCCTGTTCCTGGTCTCACAATGGGAAAATCCATTTTGGACGCACCCTGCAGGTGGAGACGGTAGGGTGGTCGCTGATGCGGTCCGCCGAATTGCGCAGCGACTGCAGCGCATTCATGATGTCCCTGCACCACAGTGTCCGAATGCTCGGTCTAACGTTGCGATCCAATCGCGGCACGGGTGCGGGCAAGGCAGTCCGAGAGAGTCCAGAATCCGCACACAGCTTGAAAAGCATCTGAGTTGCTTCTCAAGCATCAGTGCATCAGAAGCGAGGAAGGACTGCAGGCAAATCGAGCAGCACTGGTGCTGCATCCGGTCGAGCGGTGGCGTTGTGGCGCGGCAGCAGCCACCAGCAGGGTGAATCCTACACATCTCCCTCTGAACAGACCTTCGCAGTCAGCAGGACTGCACCAACGCTCCTCGCCGCGTTGCAGCGCGATATCAGCTGCCAGTTCGGAGAAAACCTTCCGGTTGGGCAACTCTGTGTTCGGCAAAACATACGCACCAGCCCTGCTCGCCGGCAGCGTTGCAGCGCGGCAGCAGCTGCCGGTCGATGAACTCGTCCCGCTTCGCCGCCGTCTCCGCTTCGTCGCCGGCAAATGCCTTGCAGCGGCCCAGCGCCTCGTAGATGTTGCTGCATAGACGAACACATGCACGTGGGAATGCAGATAGTGTTCAGACTGCATGAGAGTCGGCCTGCGGGATGCAATGTGAGGCGCCGGGCTAGACTGGACGAATCAGCTGGCCATGTGCAAGCGTGGTCGCTGCCAGCACCACTGAGGGACACTGAACCTGATGACACGTCTGCTCTCGGTTTCTGGTGCATGCCGCAGTACCTGTGGTGTAGGTCAGCGTCCCAGATGCCAGTCACCCGCACTGACGAAATTTTGCTGCGAGCGAAAAGCATGAGGCACAAGGGTGGGGTACATCACATCTGGTATCAGACTTCCTGATGTCTCACCTGCGGGTGTAGCGGTCCACGCCCCAGACGCTGGTGACCTCGAACTGGTCGTCCTTCAAGGGCGGCGGCATGCCCCGCACAATGAGCAGCTGCAGGCAGGAAAAGACAGAACATCAAGACTGTGAAATCGGCCATCAGAACACCGAGCTTTCTGCCACACCAGGACCTGCAGCAACGGCGGCGTCTCGCACGAAGAGCAGCTGCGTGATGCGATGGAAAGCAAGGCTGATGAATAAGACAAGCAGAAGCATATTCACCAGCATGAAACCCTGTCTTAGAGGTGACGACTCAACGGCGGCCGTGCACGCCAGCGGCACCATACACAGCAGCTCTCAGGCGAAATCTTCAGGAAATGCTTCCAGCAGCATCCCCAAGGTCGTAGCATTACTCACGTTGTGCAGCACCATGAAGTCGACGGTGGAAGCGCTGCCCGGCAGCGATCTCAACCCTTTCTACTTTTGAATTTCCATGGGAACTGAGTCGTGTGCTGGATTGGTTATACATACTGCTTACGTTATGCTGCACCATGAAGTCGACGCTGGAGGCGCTGCCGGGCGGCGCCTCCGTCAGATTCGACTGCAGCCGGTCCAGCAGCGCCCGCTTGTCCACCTCCTCGCCCCCGTCCGCCGCCACCTGGCGATCAAAACAGACAAGGACTCGCAAGTGAACGAGTCTCAGGGACCGCAGCCGGTCCAGCGGCGTTCGTGTGTCCACCTCCATGCGCCACCTGGCGCCACCTGGCGATCAAACCCTGAACCTTCAGTGGAGTGCTGCATTTGTTGCTGCTGCAGCAGGTTCGAACACAGCCAGTCCAAAGCGCATATGCCCACCTCCTCGCGCCCATCAGGCGCCCCCTGGCGATCAGGTCTCGAAGTTTCAGTGAGGCGTTGCATCATTGCAGCAGATTCGACTGCAGCCAGTGCAGCACGGCGCGCTTGTCCATCTCCTCCCCGCTGTCAAGCGCCACCTACTTGCGGAGCGACAGATACGTAATCATACACGTTGATTGCACCTCCGTCAGACTAGACTGCAGCTGGTCCAGCAGCGCGCGATCGCCCACTTCCTGGCCCCCGTCCGGTCAAACAGTCAATTCGATACGGGCATGCCAGCTGTCAACCTCGACTGCGGCCGGCTTAGCAACGCGCTTGTCCACCTCCTCGCGTTCATCAAGCGCCCCCTGGCGATCAAAACCCGACTTTCCAGTAAAGTGCTGCGTTTACTGCTGCTGCAGCAGATGCGACTACAGCCGGCCCAGCAGCGCGCTTTTCTTTTTTTTTTCTCGCCCGCTGTTGGGCGCCACCTGTCGTTCGAACATGGAGTATTCAGGAGACCACCACAAACGCTCGTTGTATACGCTCCGTCAGGTTGGACTGCGACGAGTTCAGCAGCGTGCCTTCGTCCACTTCGACCCGCCGTGCGACGCCACCTGATCGAAATCACATGAATTATGCGAATCCGATGCCCGCGTATCGTTCCAGCAGCGCATGCACTTGGCTACTGCCGCCGCTGTTCAGTGCAAGCTGCCTGTGGGGTGGGAATGGCAGTGTAAACTGTGGTCCGTCAGGGCTGGACGCCCATTCCACCCAGTACGCGCACTTGCCCCACCAGCCCCGCTGCACAACAGCGCTAATTCCGGCGGCCTAATGCCTGGGAACGTGGCGGACAGCCTCGGAGAGAAACCTTGGCGTGCAGCTGTGCACCAGGATGACACAAGCAGCAAAGGATCCACCCTGTAGGAGTTTATTTGCTCGTAGGGTAGCTCCGCCCAGTGCTCGCGCCGCCACAGGCCCGGCATTTGCGGCTCGTCGTTCGCGCCGATGTGCGGCAGCATCGCCCTGCATTGACAGGAACAACATTCGAGACAAGGGAAAACAGAAAAGTGCCGCCCAACGACAACGGACAGGGCGATGCACAGGCACCCGGATGCTCAGCGAGACGATGCAAGCTGTGCAGCAATGTGCAGCATCGAGAAGGGCCCCGGAACGGCGATACCATAGCGGCACCTGAGGTTGGTGTCCGAGTCGGCCGGCGGCGGCGGCGGCGGCAGCACCGCTACTTCACAGGGACAAAAGCCACAGAGGGTGAGCGGAAAACTGGCAGTGAATGCACGGCACCTGAGGTCGGGGTCGGAGTTGGCGGCGGCGGCGGCGGCCGCCTGCACCTGCACACGGGAGATCTTGGGCGCCGGCGCCGTCGCAGGACCCTCGTCCTCCTCGCTGCCTTCGCGGTTCTGCCCCGCCGCCGCATGCAGCAGCGCAGCCAGCCTGCAGACGGGTTTGAAAAGGATGTGGACAGATGTGGCACAGAGCTTGAAGTGTGCGTGTTGCTGCCCTGGCAGTCCTCCCCCGCCGGAGCATGCAGCAGCGCCGCCAGCCCGCCGGATAATGTAAACACGCGCAATGAACATTGGCCTGTCAAGCACAGATGCGTAGTTACCTTGAGAGCCTTGGCATACCCCATGTCAAGGTCGTCAATATGCAGGTGTTTTCAGACGCGCCAAACCCAGCCAAGGCTCGAGTCCTCGGAATCTTTTTGCAGCAACGCGCTTGAAGCGCTGTCTTGCCATGTGTCCGGATGCAACCCACGTTTCACCTTGGGTTTGTCACACATACCCGAGGTTGGAGTCTTCCGAGTCCTCCCGCAGCAGCGCGCTGGCGCTGCCGCGCTTGCGGCCGGGCGGCGGCGCCGGCGCCGGCGCCGCAGGGGCACCGATCTTCCGCTTCCTGCTTCCATTGTCCAGCTCCACAGACTCCTCCCGCAGCCGCGGCGGCCGCCTGGAATTGATGCTTACCGAGTCACATTCTCAGCAGCACGCCCACTAATATCTTTCTAACACAGCCGATCTTCTTCCCGCTTCCGCTGTCCAGCCTCACAGACTCCTCCGGCAGCAGAGACGGCCGTCTGCGTTTGCAGGTTCGCAACCCCTGATGCAAACATGGACTCAGGGCGTCGGGCTCGTGGCTGTCAGCTACTGGCTGCCGTTGTCCGGCTCCACAATCTCCTCCCGCAGCAGAGACGGCCGTGTGCTTTCGAAAAGGAGCTTCACAGTGTACAAAAGGCCTCAAGATGGCTGGGCATGTCGAGTGTAGCCTGGGCGGTGACATTGTGTTGGAGCTGGCGTTGGTGCGTGCCGGCGCACCCGGGGTGTCCCGCGACGGTGACGTCGTGGCTGGTGGCGACGCGCACCTCCCGCTCGTGGCTGACCGTCGTGAGCGTGTAGGACAGCCCCGCGCGCGCCGCCAGCAGCTTCAGCCGCGCCTCCACACCACGCAGCGCCTGTGAAATGGACAAGCTGAATCATCTCTACATGAAGTACTGCTCAGAAATAGCATCTGCATTGTGTGGAAGGGTGCAGGACAGTCTCACGCATGGCACCAGCAGCTGCAGCGGGCGCCTCCACACCTCGCGGCGCCCTGTCACAGGGCGAGACTGAGTGTAATGTATCTCGTGAGTGCTGCTTGAGAACGAGCAGCATTCGTACTGTCAACGTGTAGGACAGCCCCGTGCGCATCGCTAGCAGCTTCAGCCTCGCCTCAATGCCGCGTATCGCCTGTTGCAGGGACACAATGCACAGTTGTAAGAAGACCCGCAAAAGACTGCAACTTCAAGGAAGCGTGGGCCTCCACACCGCGCAGCGCCTGCCGCGGACACCGGACAGGGTTTTGGAACAGTAAAGCGCCCATGGCGGTTGGCAGGAATCACCTCCATGATGAAGGAGTAACGCTCCACCTTGCGATGAAGCTACAATTGCGCGCCAGCTGCCTGATCCATCAACAAGGGCCGAAATTGGCTGCAACCCGCCTCGTTAATAGAAGCTTCGTTAACAGAAGCCTCGTTAACAGAAGAGGTTGATAACGAAGCTGCGGTCGCGAGGCTTGTTGACTGCCAAGGTTTCGGGGGTTTAAGGCCCCCACCTCTGTGACAAACGCCCGCCGCTGTGATAAGTTGGCGATGAAGCTGCGGTCGCGCGGCTGGCCGACATCACTGGTTCCGCCGCCGCCGCGGCCGCCGCCGCGGCCGCCGCGCTCGCGCGACTCCCGCTCGATGAGCTGATTCAGGATGCCACCCTCCGCTGCGGCGGCGTAGCCTCCAGCGGCGACAGCTGCGGCGCGCGCGGAAGGCGGCCGCGTCGGCACCGCCTTCGGCGGCTCAACCTTCACGCGCGGCTCCACCCTGTGGTGAGGGGTTCTCGTTTGCTGACACGTTCAGCTTTGTGTTGCGATTGCAGTTCGGGAGCGGCGCGAGCGCGTCACGGGCGGCCGCATCGGCACCGCCTTTGGCGGCTCGACCTTCACCCGCGGCTCCACCCGCTGGTGAGACACGGCGGTGCACAGTTTGGGAAGCAGGTGCGCACCGGCGACACGCTGTGTGAAGCACGTGCATGCCATCAGCATGACGGTCCAGGTGAAGTCAGCCTCGCCGTCAGCTTGCCGCAGCCACCTCCCATTGAGCAGCCTGGTATGGTGCTCCTGGATGGATCGTGCTTCTGCCGCCGGCGCCGCGGCTGCCCTCGAACAGCTGGTTCCACAGCAAACACAGTGGGACGGCACCCTGGTTCACAGCGGCGCACATGCAGCAGCTTGAAGAAGCAACACGGAAGCCAGTCTGCTCACTGCTTGGGGTCGGCGGGACTGGGCGTGACGCCCGATGCCGACTCCTTCCTGTCGGGAAGCTGGAAGGTGGTGCCCGGCGGGGGCGGCCCGCCCTCCACGAACGATGCCAGCCACTTTTTGACGTCCGCCTGGTTGTTGCAGTTCAGCGGGTGGCTGGCGTCGAACGGCGCTTGCTGCAGCGCACACTTGACGGAATTCACAGTCCAGTCCTTAAGGCAAAAGCAGGGCGAACTCACGAGGGCGACTCGACGTCTGCCTGGCAGGTCAGTGGGTGGCTGGCGTCGCGCGGCGCTTGTTGCGCACGTGACACATCCGCATCGAAGACGGCTGTGCGGGGTCAGGGCTGCATGCAGCTGCATCAGGCCTTGACGGGCGGCAACAAAACAGCCTCAACAGGACAGCGACATGTGCTATGGCAGCAGGAGTTCAGCAGAGTGTCGACATGAACCAAGAAGGGGAACGCTTTCGCACGGCCGTGCTGCGGCTCAATGGGCATATCGACAACACGCTGCCGCCTGGTTGCCAGGGGGTGCGCACAGCTGCCAGCATTTGTCAAGGGGAATAAACTCACCGCACGGTACTGGTAGTGCGCGTCGCGGCGCTCAGACTCCACGCCGACCGCCGCCAGTACCTGCGGCAGTGGCGGTGGACCATGGCTTACGGGTCCCTATGGGAGACACCTCGAGGCAGGTGTGGCGTCTCGACTGCTGCAACCGCACGCTGTTGTGATGGCCGACTGCTTTCACATATTGAGCAGCCATGCTGTGCCGCAGGGACACTTCCACCTGTTTCTGCTGACTGCGTATTTGTGCATGTGGACGTGCTGCGGGTAGGCCCAATGTCAGCCGCTGCCCAGCCAATCACTCTCCAGCAGCCGCATTAACCTTGCTGATGCCGCCTCCAAACCCAAAGCATTCGGCAGGCCGCTGTGCCACGCGTTCCCAAGCCGGCTACTCAGCAGCTAGCTAAGTGGCCTGTCGACAGCGAAACGCCGGGTGGAGCCCCACGGATATGATTTCAATGGCAGAGCCCAACCTGGCCGCCCTCCGGGGTGATGAGGTACCAATTGGAAACACGGCGGCCGTCCGGCAGCGCCGCCTTGCCCTGCTGGTACGCTGCAAACGGGCCGCCGAGCGCCTCCGTCATAGCCAGCCGTGAGTTGGCCGCCGCCGCCTGGCTGGTCACCGCCGCCGCGACGCGCGCGGACTGGATGCCCGCCGCCGCCGCCGCCGGAGCCGGGGCGGGCGACGGGGATGGGGACGGGGCGATGGCGCCAAGCCCAGGCGCCGCCGCAGCGCCGCTGCTGCCGCTGCTGCCGCCGCCGCCCGGCTGCCCCTGCTGCTCCGGCCCCTCCACGCTGCCACCACTGGCAGGAAGGGAAAGAAGGAGGGCGCGGCGATGAGTCAGCACAGGTTGCCGGCTGTCGATCCGCCTTTCGCCAGCCGCTCAGGACAGCAGCTATCGGGTCCTGCTGAGGTCCGTTGACGCACCTGCGGGTGAAGATAGGTCATGGTTACCAGACACATGGCGTATTTGCATGACGCGCTGCATGCCGCACAGGCGCAACTTGCATGCTCGTTGGCAAAGCTTGCTTGAGCTGCAGCGTCGTCGCGGGGACGACACGATGAATGATGACGAATCCAGTATGTGTCTCGTGGCATGACAAGCGCGGTTGCTGCGAGCCAACCCAGTTGGCTTGATCGCTGCAGGACTAACTCAGCAGGGCCATGCAGTCGCATCACAGGCAGCCAGGTCCTCGCAAAACGAGACAGCTGCAAAGCTATGGTATCACAGGTGCACGCGCTGCCTGTCCTGCTGCCTGCAATTCGCTTCGTCCGCAGACTCGAGGTCGCGACAGGGCGCGTCAGCAACCATCAAGATGCAAGCACGTTTGTGCATGCCGATCGGCGCAGCTGATCTATCCATTTGCATACGCTTCGTTTCGTTGCAAGGCCACCCGCGAGCGGGGCGCGTTGCTGCACGCGGAAACGGCCTGCCTGCCGAAAGCGAAGGAACTGCACAACCGCTGCTCGACTGCTTGCAGCCCGCACCCGCCCCATGCACCAGCATCGTGCTGCTGTTTGGGCATTATGGAAAGGCTTCAGGGTGTCAGCCCGGACGAAGGGCCCGTGCATCCGCGCATCAGGGCAGAACGTATCTTGCATCGGCTGTCTGAGCTTGAACCGGAGTCATGCGCTCAGACTCCGTGGCCGACACGCCGCCCCTTGACTGCTGCCCACTAAAAATACAGTTGGATCCGTTTCAGCACCCTCGCTGCACCGTCCGCTTCCTGGCCAGAGCGACGCAGTACCGCGCAGGGGCTGGTCCCTGAGCGTACCTCACAAACGCCGCCGCGATGGTGCGGCGATGCGCAGTCCAGGCTTTCCGCGGATGCTCGAGCCGACCTGAGGTCTTGGAACGCAACTGACGCCGCACGCCCAATGAACCGGGTTTGGTGCGTCGCACAGCGGCGAAGACTCTCAATGCCGCGTCGACAGGCTAGGGTCTTGCCCCAGATGGACGCCAGCTCATGGCGCCTTTCTAATCGGGTATGATGTTTCGCCCTTTCGCAGTGGACGGCCCTTTCAGCCCCGGACAGCAGGACCTTTTCATCGATTTCGGTTGCTGCAGTTCTCCCGTTCGGCGCGCGTCTGATTGATCAAAGCCGTAGCTACTGTGCGCCAAATCACTTCAGCAAGTGCGGCGACTTGCACAGTTTCTATTGGTTGGCCTGGATCAGATCACAAATTGGGTTGGCAGAGTGAAGAGTCACCTTTCTAGACATCAAACTTGATCTGGAAAACAGTGAACATGACGTCGTCCAGGATCGGATGGGTGGGCCTTGGCGCCATGGGCACGGGTGCGGATTGGGAATATCAATGCAACCTGACGTCACCTGCTCCTCTGTGCAGTTGGTGTCCAACACGCGGTTTCGTTCGCAATGCAGTATGCTCATTCTCATATTGAAGGGCATGCTCGTATCCGATTTCTCTACGTTATGGCGCCGCAGGACTGGCGCTCAATCTGCAGGAAGACCTAGCGGCCCACGGCGTCGATGGCGGCGATGCAGCGGCGCAGCCACTGCTGGTGTTCAATCGCACGCGCTTCAAGACGGAGCGCCTCGTCGCCGCCGGCGCCGAAGCGTAAGTAGCAGTTGACCATTCCGCCTGATCGATCATCGTCGCTGGTAGCTGCACCGCCTGGCACTGCCGAGCTTACCGGCTCCTCTGTCGGCGTCATCCTGCTGCTGCGTATTGGCACGCACCTTCTGCATTGCCTGGCGGTTCCAACCGCCGCGCGGAACATCTGCATGGCCCCATGATGTGACGGCGCATGTGCGCCTCATGCGCAGGGCGGCATCGATCGGTGACCTGGCGCAGTGCGGCGCCGTCTTCAGCTCGTTTGCTCCGCAGCAAAGGTCGTCTCTGAATTTCAGCTCGCTGCCGTGAGCAGGGCCGCATCCATCGGCGACCTGGCGACACGGTGCAGCGTCGTGTTCAGCATGCTCAGCGACGATGCCGCACTGCGCTCAGCCTTTGACGCGATCGTGGCAGCCAATCCTGCGCCGGGCTCGCTGGTCTTTGCGGACATGAGCACCGTGCTGCCATCGACGACAGAGGCGCTGGCAAAGCTGGCTGCCGACAGTGGTGCGCAACGAAGGATGCGCTGATCAATTGCACTGCTCTGCAGCCATCGCCTACCTGGCCTGCCCAGTGTTCGGCCGCCCCAACGCCGTCGCGGCGCGCAAGGCGGTCATGGTGCTTTCGGGCCGCAAGAAGGGCCAAGAACCCTACCGGAAACAGCGCCATAGTGACTCTCGGGTAATGATCTACAAAAGGGTTTCGCTGATCAACTACGGTTCCCCGCAGGCATCGCCTGTCGTGCCCGGTATTTGGCCACCCGAAAGCCGTCGCGGCGCGCATGGCGGTCATGCACGGCCGCCAAAAGGACCCAAAACCCCCATCGAAACAGATACCGCTAAATTTACGCGGCAAACGGTTTGCAATGAATGTGCTGACCGATTGCAGTGCCCTGCAGGCATCGCCTACCTGGTGTGCCCGGTGTTCAACTGCCCGGACGCCGTTGCGGCGCGCAAGGCGGTCATGGTGCTGTCGGGGCCGCCTGAAAGAGCAAAAAACTCAAAATCCCGGTAACATGACGGCCAAGGACGGTCTGTGAAGGATGTGCTGATCAATTGTACTGCCCTGCAGGCATCGCCTATCTGGCTTGCCCGGTATTCGGCCGCCCTGACGCTGTCGCGGCGCGCAAGGCGGTCATGGTGCTGTCGGGGCCGCCGGAGGCGAAGGACAAAGTGCGGCCGCTGCTGGAGCCGCTGGGGCGCGCTGTCCTGGGTGAGTGATGTAGGGTCGTCTGTCATGCGCGACGCTTGTGTAACTTTGCTGAAGTACAGCACCGTGCAAGTGACGGACAGCCGAAACAATCCTCAATGCTTCACATGCTGTGGCAATGAGGTGCGATGCAGGAGTCGATAAATCGCCACAACTGCTGCACGCATGTGGTCTCCCTGTGTTCTGCAGACGCGGGCGACGCGGCAACGCAGGGCAGTACCATGAAGCTCGTCGGCAACTTCTTCATAGCTTCAGGCGCGGCGCCGCTCCATCCCATAACAAACCTGCTGCGCACCCAAAGCCTGTGCAGACACCCAGCTGAGCCTCATGCACTCCGGCTGCCGAAAGCTCCTACGATGAACTGATACCCAATTGTGAGCTGAGACCGCGGCCCCGCCCCATTGCAGCCATTGCGGTGGACCTACGACCTCCACTGTGAATTTGGATTTCTGACGTTGCGTCCTTCACTTCGAGCAGCAATCGAGCTGCTGGCAGAGGGGATGACGCTCGGAGATGCGGCTGGGCTGCCGCGGGGGGCCCTGCTGCAGTACCTCAGCCTCATGTTCCCGGGTGCGGATGGCAGTTTCCCTAATCAGCATCAGCTTTGTATTAGCATTGCTGCCACGGGAGGTCCTGCCACAAGTACCTCAGGCTCATGTTTCCCGGTGCTGTGCCACAAACAACACGCAGATTTCATTCCTCCAACAGCTGTCATTTGTAAGAGTCTTGCCTGTGCGTGGAAACCCTGGACGTTGCAAATTTTGCAAAGACAATGACTGCCTCCAATGCTCGGAGGAAACTATCTAGATCTGTGGCGGCCGCATGGCTCACCATGGATTTCGTGGCGCGCCTCAGGATCAGGAACGCCAAGCAGCTTCAACTTACGTGCGTCATGCCCCATCTTAGAGGGTTACGACAACCGCATGGCGGCGGATGATGTTGATCGCCAGGGAGGCGTCTGTGCTTTTGCATGCGTACTGCCGTGTCGGATCCAAACCGATCATATCCTGGGTCGCAGACACCATCCTTGAGGGCTGCGGCTGCCGCATGGCGGCAGACTGTTTTGACCGGCAGGGCGGCGCCGCCAGCTTCCATTATGAGTTTCCTCGGTTGCATTTACAATTATTTTTCATGTGCTGCAGGCCCCATCTTCGAGGGCTACGGCGGTCGGATGGCGGCGGACGATTTCGATCGCTAGGGCGGCGCCGCCGGCTTTGCGCTGGAAATGGGCATCAAGGACGTGGGCCACATGCGCACGCTCGCCGACGAGCACCGGGTGGATCACTCTGATACAGAAAACTAAACCTCAGTATAAAGCTGCCCTCGAGATGGGCATGAAAGCTGTGGGCCACATGCACACACTGGCCGATGAGGACATGGTATTCAATACAAAACATAACATAGGTGCGAACAAGATGTCACGGTGAGAGATTCGGATGTGGTGGGGTGCGGCCGATGGGGTTTTCGACCACGTAGATTGGTATGTTTCATAACTACCCCTGCCTTCCCGCAGGTGCACACGCCGGTGATCGACGTGGTGCTGGGCCACCTGAAGGAGGCGAATGCGGCGGGGCGCGGCAACCTGGACTGGACAGCAATGGCAACAACGGTGCGGGAACGCAGCGGTCGTCCGGCGACGGGGCAGCCCCGAGAGTGAGGAAAGCTCAGCCTGACACCAAGGAACCAGCAACGCGTCTGACTGGAGATTAACCACGGGGTACAATCTGTTACGAGACCGAGCCTGTCAGCTGGCCTATGTGTAGAACATGCAGCCGTCGGCGGCAGCGTGGCTCGGCATTTTTTGCACGAAGCAGCAATTAAAGCTTGGCAAGGCAATTAGCGTGAATGCATGTGAGCAAAGAGTTAAAATTTGAAAGTTTGACGCCGTCTGCGCTTTGCACTTTCAGTTCGACGGCCTCAGGAGGACCCTTCCCAGTTCACAGAGACGCACAGATTCGAAAGGCAAATCTCGCATCTTTCATTTTGATGGGCGGCAACGTCGACAATGGCTTTTGCGCGCTGCAGATCGCTATATCCCACACCAGAACTCACGGACACTGCATAGGCAGTCGCTGCGAACATTGAGTTGGGCATCGGCTCGCCAGCGCCGGTGGAAACGTTGTGACGCATTTCCAAATGATCGCCTTCCGGGAATCGAAACGATAGTTCTGTTCATCTTGGGTTCAGCAAGTTGCTCCTTCCAGGGCTGCACGACTAAATCCCATACTTTGCCTGCCATAATTCGTCCGCGAACCGTTCTGACATACACTCCTGACGTACACTCCTGCCGAACGACGCGACGCCATGCTGCGGCAATGCGCGGGCGGCCGACAGCCCTTCACCAGCGGCTGTAGAACCTCCAGTGCCAGCCAGACTGCTTCTTCGAAGCGTCAGGTGCGTCATCACTGCATCCGCTGCGGCGGCACGCAGCCGCACCAATGTCGCGACTGCAGCGATCGGCAGCCTTGCAGCGCGCGCGATGCGGCGCAGCCGCGGCGCACGCTTCAGCCAGCCCGAGCCGCAGGAACTCACCTCCAGCATGCAGAGCGGACTGCAGCAGGCGACAGCCCAGCCTGCACAGAGTTGCGTGCCGCGGTGTCCGCCGCCGCTCCGCTGACTGCTGTAGCTCCAGAAACCCCCAGCGACGCGACATCCAACTGGCCAAAGCCTGTCGACGCGGTTGCGTCAAGGCGTGCGTTCCTAGCAGCCACAGCAGCGGCGCTGCTGGCGCCGGCTCTCCCCGGCGGCGTCGGGAACGCGGCGGTCATGGCGGCGCGGCCGGGCGCGATTTCAGCGTCGCCGGCGCTGCGGCCGCCAAACCTGGGTGTCTTGCAGCGGCAGGCGGACCGCTGCTGGGCCGCCGTCGGGCGCTGCTGCTCGGACCTCGACAAGTATCAGGTGCCAATTTCACTTCATTCACCCTGGACGAAATGGGCACGATGGTCATATGGCATGATCTTGGACGACGATGGTCCTATAGCACGATCTTGGACGACGTACCGTCAGCAGCAAGGTTGCGCCGGTTTGTAACACAGCGCGGGAGCGGGTAGGCACAGCAAGTCAGCGACTCCAGGCTGCTGTCAACCACCCGAAAGACGTCCATAACGCTCCCGCATTCATGGCAAGCTGCTGCTTTTTCAGAGCCAAGCATTATCGCAAGACCATCATCACTAGTCACCAGACTTTACAGGCGCCGACTAGGGCACTGCGAGACTCGGACGTGGGCGTGTTTACGGTATTCACAGCTTTTGTTTGGTGTGTGATCGCATTTTACACACCATCCTTTTCTGTCAGGCGCCGGTGGCGCCGCTGCGGTGCTTGGACTGGACACCTTCATCATATCGCCCAAATCGTCTTAGGTCCATACTCGTGTTTAAATTGCCATGATTGAGAAGCCTGCTTTTCCAGGTGGTGATGGCGCTGCAGGACGCAGATGTGGATGCATGCAAGACTCATCACTTCTTACGGAGCCCATGATGCCACAATAAGAGAGCTTCAACTTTTTCTCAGCGCTCATGGCGCTGCGGGGCGCGGGCGTGGACGCCTGCAAGCCACTTTCTCTGAGCCCTGTGAGAAATAATCTGCCATTATATATTAATTGTTGAACCCTTTCGTGTCTGCTTGTTCCACATTGACTTTGACCATTTCGGTGTTGATCGTGTGTCCAGGCGCTGATGGCGTTGCGGGACTCGGACGTTGACGTGTTCCTGGCGCTGGCGGCGCAGCATGTGCAGGAAGTGCTCCCGCTGCTGTAAGTTCCCGCGTACTCCGAAATTATGTTCCCTTGTCAGAGAGCGGCAGATCCAATGCACGACCGTCATGCTGTCTGCTGCGCTCTCGTGGCGTCTGAACCTACCTTGACGCTTTGACGCTTCGGAGGCTGGTGCCAGCCAGAATATTGTTATCATATTCGGGATTTTGCTGTCCTCACCCCTCTCCAGGTACACGCCGACAGTGGCCGAGGCGTGCACGCGCTGGTCCCGCCTGCCGCGCCGCTCGCCGTGCCTCTACATCTCTCTGACTGATGCGGTGAGGCCCTCCTCTTGGCCCTTTTGAATTTCGGTCAATCCTTCGGATTCCATGTGTACACATCAGCTCTGGGGGCACTGCCAAGAGGCTGTCAGAGCGATTGTACATGCTGGCAGGAATCCATGTTACAGGCGTGGCTGCAGCCTTCTGGGTGTGGACTCTCTGCAGCATTTGCCCGTCCCGGCACCGCCCTGAGAGGGCTAGCAATGCTGGACAGGCAAGGCTCGCTGTCAGGCTCACATCGCCTGCCATTATGAGACTGATCTCCCTGGTCTTCCTATCGAGTGTGCAGGGCCGCGTAGACCAGGCAGTGGCGCAGTGGCCGGCCGACGATGTCAAAATCGCGGTGCTGACTGACGGAGAGCGCATCCTGGGGCTGGGCGACATCGGCGTCAACGGCGCCGGCATCCCTGTGGGTGAGCATGAAAGCCAGAACAAAAGGCTGACAAGAGGGGTACTAGCTTGCTCTTCCGCAGTTTCGGGGCACCCTTCGCTGCCCTGGTTGACTGCTCGATCTGTGTGCGGTACTTACTTCTGTGCACGTCAAATTCTGCCTTCCCACAGAAACACGTCCCAACTACTTTAGATACACGTGCATTCACCGGTGCCGCAGTGTCGACGTTGCAGCCGCCCGCCAGGCAAAGCTACGATAGATGGAACCGATATTAATTGACCACAAATGCTGTCATGCAGGCAAGTCCACAGTCTACATGACGGCCGCAGGCATCCAGCCCAGCCAGATCCTACCAGTCGCGCTGGTGCGCCTTTTCTCATTGTACAAACGGGAGCAGCGTTGGCACTCAGGTTGGCTGTCCGATGGTTGCAGACAGACGAAGCTCAAATTGCCTGTCGCTTCAACTCTGCTTCTCATTACGGTTCTCATCTCTACATCCCACTCCGGCCGTGAAATGGGACTGCGGCCACACTTTCACAAACACGTAATGTCTGGTTTACATTGCTGATCACGCCGTCGCAGGATGTGGGCTGCGAGACCGCCAGCGTGCGGGAGGACCCCTTCTACGCCGGCCTGCCGCGGCGGCGGGCGCGCGGCAAGGACTATGACGCCCTGGTGGTGGAAACGATTGCGGCGCTGCGGCGGCGGTGGGGCGCCTCGCTGCTGGTGCACTTCGAGGATTTCGCGAGCCGCAACTCGTACCGCCTGCTGGCGCGCTACCGGGAGGAGGTGGGGTTCCAGACTGCAACACAAACAAGGAAACCGAAGTAAAAACACATAGGCCCATTGACAGCACATGGAAATGTCGCCAGCCGCAACGCCTTCCGCCTGCTGCCTCGCCACTGTGCTGCATCAAACATGAGACACAAGCTACTCGCTGCGGACAGAGGCAAAGCGGACGTCTTTTCGACAATGACACCGGCTCCATAGCCGTGTACGTTGTTGGGGGGGTCCGCGGAGTGACCTGGTCCTTCGTTGAATCAAGACCACCGCATGACTGAACACACAAGCCGCAACATGTAGAGATCTTGCACGCAGAAAGTGCCGGTCTTCAACGACGACATCGAGTCGACAGCCGCGGCGGTGGTGGCCGCTGTCTACGGCGCCACAAAGCTCAAAAACGTGCCTCCGCTGCACAGCCAGCGCTTTGTGTTCGTTGGCGCGGGGCAGGCGGTGATCGGCTCGGCGCGGCTGCTGGCCCGCGCGCTGGCAGATGAGGGTGTGTCCTCTCGTGTATATTTTCCTATATATATATTCCACGCTGTGTTATTCTAGTTTCATTGTAGGCTGTCATCGGCTCGGCGCGGTTGCTGGCCAGTGCGCTGGCGTGACAAAGGTATGTCAAAAGTTTCATTAGCTCATGTTACCGGCTTCCAGGGGATCGTAGAGATTACGTCAGGCCGTCAATCGATCGGCGTGGCTGCTGGCATTGCTGCTCGCTAATGAAGGCCGGCAAGGCTGGCCACATTTGAGAGCACTGCACAATTCACACTGACATTCTCTAAGAAACCTCTCCGCGATGAACCCTGCGGGCATGGCCCCCGCTGGAAGTTGCAGCGCCATTCAGGAAGCTGCATTCAGGAAGTTGCAGCGCCATTCAGAAAGTTGCAGCGCCATTAGGAGTCGGTAGTGCCAGTCTGTCGGCGAGCATGCGAAGGAGAAGGCGGCTGAGCCTGAGCTATGCAGTCAACGCTCGCCCTCGCTGACAATGTTTCTTTCCGTGCAGGCGTCAGTGCAGAGGAAGCACGCTCGCGCATGTGGCTCTTCGACTCGAGGGTGCGCCCCGCTCATTGCTGCTGCACTATGTCTTGGCCTTCTGTTCACTCCTTTACGTTCAGGTTGTTCTCAGACATGGTTCTGATTCCTCTGCGTCTACATGCATCGGGGCTGGCTCACAAAGTCCATTCCGAGGGCGACCCCGCGCTGCAAAAGGCAGAAGCTGCAGGGATCGTTTCGTGCAATGTTTACTGACATACGCTTTCTCTAATCTGGGTCCCGGGGCTCGTCTGCAAAGACCGCCCCGAGGGCGGGCTTGCGGCGCAGAAGCTGGAGACCTTAGGTGACAGGAGTTTCTCATAAGCAGTTTCTGACCCTTTATGAATGTCCAGGGTTTAATTTGCGAGAACCGTCCGGAGGGCGGACTCATGCCGCAGAAGCCCAATGGTTGAACATATCGGCGTTCTCCCGGAAACCTTGATTGAGGTTCTCCCGAGTCTGCATGCAGGGGCTCGTCTACAAGGACCGGCCCGAGGGCGGCCTCACGCCGCAGAAGCTGGAGTTTGCGCGTTCACCGGAGGAGGGGGAACGCTTCAGGGGTGCCGAGGACTTCGGCATTTCTGACATTGGGCCGACGGCCCTGATCGGCGCGGCGGCGCGTCGCAGCACCTTCAGCAAATCGGTCCTGGAAGCTCTTGTCCAGGTGAGCTGCAGAACAAGACTTTCCTGCCGAAAGGCGTCAAGAATATTTCTGACATTGGGCCGACAGCGCTGTTCGGCGCGGCGGCACGTCGCAGCGCCTAGCAAGGAAGTGCTGGAGGCTCTGGTCAAGGTGAGACAACATCAAATGATTTTCAATGGCTGAAATATGCAAGGTACCAACGACTGCAGCGGTTCTGGCGTCCAGCCGACAGCGCTGTCCGGCGCGGCGGCGCAATGTGGCGCCTTTCCAGTAAGGAGTTGCCGCAAGTGCTTGTGCAGGCGACTGCCACATCACTGAAACTTGTGTTCGCACCTGAACAGCCATTAGCTGGTCTCTCCTGCTCGTGGGTGGCTGTGGCGCGTGCCCGATCGTGCTGGCACAGTCAAATTTTGTGCAGGCGGCCGATTTGATTCCGCGGGAGGGGGTTTGAATGGACTGAACTCATCTCCATGTTTCGACACAGTAAGAACACTGCTGCTTTTAGCTCATGTTCTCGCAGGCTGCGGAGCAGCAGGGCGGCAGTGGCGCGCGCCCGATCGTGCTGGCTTTGCTGAAATCCGGTGGATGCAGCAGAATGTGCCACGCATGGATGTTTCTGCCTTGTGAAACGTTTTTTCTTGTGAAATGGGTATCCTCAATCTTCGCAGGCTGCTGAGCAGCAAGCAGGGAGGGGCACTCGCCCAATTGTGCTGGCGCTGTCGAATCCGGTGGAGGCGGCGGAATGCACCGCGCAGGAGGCTTACGATTTCACAGGTGGACGCGCGGTTTTCGCCAGTGGCACCGCATTTTCATCGACGGGCGGCCGCGTGCCAGCGCAGGCCAACAACTCGCTCATCTTCCCAGGTGGGTCTCAGCACCAATCACCTCTTGTTCAGATTTCGATTCACAGCAGCGGTATCTGGGCAGTTTTCACCAGCGGCATCACATTGTCGCCGGCGGGCAGCCACATATCAGCGCAGGCCACCAATTCACTCGTCTTCCAGGTGCGCCTGCTTTCGGATTAGATTTCGGACATGGGTTTTCCAAATCATTCCTGTGTCGTTGCCCATCCGGACTCCTTCCAGCCAGCCGGGACAGACTCACTGCTGCTGGGGGTTACCCGAGGGCTTCTGGTCTGAAACCATGCCTGCACCGGGCGTATATCTCTGCCGCTCTTTCAGAGTTTTCTCCGTTTCCATGCAGGCATTGGGCTGGGCTGCATCGCGGCGGGAGCGACGCAAGTCACCGACGGCATGATGGCCGCGGCAGCGCGCGCGGTCGCGGGCTGCCTGAAGGAATCCGAGCTGCGGCGCGACTCGGTGCTGCCGGATGTCGACCGCATCAGGTGCGAAACCACGCAAACATGCGTGTTGCAGAACCATCCAAATGGTCACGAATTGCACAATGGCCACGGCAGGACGTGCGGTGGCGGGCTGCCTGAAGGCACCCGAGCTGCGGCATGATGCGGTGCTGCCGGATTGGAATCGACCGCATCAGGCAAGATATCCTGCGTCAATGTGATTCGACCGCATCAGGCAAGATATCCTGCGTCAAAGCGGATTTGGTGAATTGTACATATAATGGCCTCATCTGCGAGCTGCGCCGTGCTGCCTGCTGGCGGCGGAACGCTGCAGTGAGCCTGAGCGCCGCCAAATGACGGATGTGCGAGGTGCACTCCCTGGAATCGCTCTGACCGGTGGGTGCACGACATGCGTTGTCAATCGTGCACAAACTGTCAGGCTGGTCAAGTGCCTAGCAGGCACACCCCACCGCAGCTATGCAAGACAGGAGCTTCATTACTAGTGCCACGTGCATAACGCCGCTGCACCACATGCCGTGCAGCCCTTCAGCTTCCGATGTCTTAGCCGCAAGTCATTAGCGGTCTGCCCCTGCAGGGAGGTGGCGGTGGCAGTGGCAGCCGCGGTGGCCCGCACCGCCCAGGAGGAGGGCGTTGCGTCCTCGGCAGCGCTGGCATGCCTGTCGTGCGATGGCGGCGGCGGTGGCGGCGGCGACGGGGACAGCTTGAAGCGCTGCATCCAGAGCCTGCAGTACGATCCAGAAGCTGCCTGGCAGGCGGCGCAGGCTTGAATCACTTGCACCTGCTGCGGTGGCATGTCTGGCCCACGGTGGCGGCAGCGGCGGCGGCGGTAGCGGCAATAGCGGCGGATTAATGGAGCACTGCGTCCAGAGCTTGCAATATGATCCTGAGGCGGCATGGCAGGCGGCACAGGCGTGACGGACAGTTTCTTGGGAGGCATCTTTCCTGGGGCGGTGCCAACTGGCTGATGCTCGGCAGTATGGCCGCAGTAGTGGCCAGTTATGGTTTCCCCCTTCTCTTTCGCTTGCGGAATCGGCGCACGACTCGGTAGTCGGTACTCTGTATTGGTCGGCAGGATACTGGTTCTAAACAATTCTTTGACGCCTGGCTGAAAACGTCGCACTGGCATTTTTGGTGGAGATTGTGCGGTATTGATATGCTTAATCAGTGGAACCAGAAATGCAAGCCTGCAAGCAAGATGTCGAAATATGCATCGACTTCCATCAATCTGACCCTGCTTCACATCTCTCCTACACACTTTTGCGTTATGTAGATGGCGGATTTCGAGGCGGTGCTGCAGCATGGACAAGGCCAAAGGCGGAGCTGCTGAAAAGGTGCCGGCCTCCAAAGCTCGCCTGCAGGCAGCTGATGATCCACGGTCCCACCATGTGATGACGGATATCAGCACGCACCGACAGGTGCACCGAACAAAGCTGCCATTCCCTCTGGTTGTAGTGCTGCCTCGGTGCTGCTGCTGCATCCAGTCGGCTAGCTCGCCAAAGTGCAATCTTGAATGTGTCCCAGCTGTTCACGCCAGGCTGCCGAGGCGATGCAGACACAGCAGAATTCAAGTGAGCATGGGCAGCAACCTTCTGTGCTTCTGGCAACAGCCAGCAGCGTTTCCAGACAGACGAGGCTTTGCTGGCGGCCGCTGGCGGCGCCGCGAGATTGACAACATGTCCACCCTCTGCACAATGCTCAGAATGACGCTTCCTTACGTGATTTCCTCCTGCGCACCAGATCAAGGAGGTGGAACGGAGCGTCCAGAAGCGGCAGCAGGAGCTGAGGGCGGAGCACGACCGGCTGCAGGCCGCACGCGTCGCTGCAGCAAAGGTAATGACACCTTTCTGTCGATTTTTTTTGGGGTTGAGATTCCAGAGGAAGAAGGCCTCATGGGCTGCACAAAGTCCCTGGGGGCAGCAGGAGCTCAGGCGGAGCACAGCTGGCAGCAGGCTGCGCGCGTTGCCGCCGCAAAGGCGATCCAACCTTCTTCCGTCTTGCCGCTCGGCAAGAGCTACTCAGCTGCATTGGGCATCAGCTGAGGACGGAGCACGACTGGCAGCAAAGGTGAAGGGGGGTGTCCCAGCGCAGGCGTCCCGATATATTCATATCACCTGGGCATGCACCCGGTCTGCCGTCTGCCAGCAGGTTGATCTAGCGGTGCAGGGATAAATCGATATGATCTTTTGTGTCCGGCCATGGCATGAGAGCACGGCCGAAATGGTCTTGTGAGTCGGATCAGCAGGTGGAAACCAGATGGACACCAAGTGTTGACCGGCATCGTTTCATGTTGATGTGACACAGGTCCAGTTCCAGGAGATGAAGCAGTCGCTGGAGGGTGCCGCACAAGCGCAGGCTCGGGCTGAGGTGCGTGCCTCACCTGACTGTCAGGATTTCTGATGGATGCTGGCGAGCAATTGAGAATGCAGTCCGAACATACACAGCTTAGAGCGTCAGCCGGGAAAAAGCAACGGCTACGGTTGGGGCGACTCCCGCCAGCTGCACACTTGGTGGAGAGTGCGTCATCAGGCAGGGTGCAGCGGTGGTGCTGTGCTGTGGTTGCGAAGCTCGGTTCACGAGACCATTCGGAAACACTAAAGGAGACAGGCGGAGGATGGGATGGTGCTGGCGTAGAAGTGCAACACGCAGACTGCGTAAGCAACTTGGAGATGTCACATGCAGTACTCTTATTCTTCTTTTTATTTTTTTTAGCCTTTTGCAGAGTGTCCTGGAGGAGGATGCGACAGCGCTGTAAACGATATATTGTCCGCGAGCCTAGTTAGGCTCAACTTTCGGGAGCAACTCCCTCTTGCATCAGCAACCGTTTGATGCTTTACACAGTGCTGGAGGAGGATGCGGCGGCGCTGGGGGACGAGCGCGACACGCAGACTTCGCAGATCGTCGAGACCATGCACTCCCCTCTGGCGCAACGGTGTTTTGTACTAGTACTAATTGTTGTAGTCCCCTTGATACGCAGAGCGTGCTTGGGGGGGAGGCAGCGGCGCTGACGAACGAGCGCGGATCGCAGGCATGGACCTGGAATACGATGGCCAGATCACCACCGTGGTTTTTCCGCTCAATTTTCCAGTACATGCTGCGATGGTATGCAGAGTGTCCTGGAGGAGGATATGGCGGCTCTGGCGGACGAGCGCGATGCGCAGGCGCGGGTGCTGGAGGCGCAGGGTGCCGAGATGCTGCACGAGTGAGCGTCTCTGGATAAAGTCTCACAAGAACATGCTCGGAAGGGGGAAAACCAGCAGGGATGCTCAAATAGCAACAAAAAGCTACAGACACAGGTCCGGGCGGCGTCGTGCAGAGGCGGAATACTTCTGCAGAGGCGGAATACTTTTGGGAGACTTGAGGCATGGTGCCCATGTGTGCTGAGGCAGATTCACACCAACATCGCAAGCCTGCTTCACGACCTGACTTGCAAGACGGCCGACCCAGGTATCACAGCCTCTGATTCTTTTTTCGGCATCCACATGTAGGTGTGAGGCTGTCCAGGCTGCGGCGGAGAAGCACGCGGCGCAGCTGACGGCTGCAGCCTCGCGAGTGTGAGACGTAGGAACCTTTCCGCTACTGCGGCTGTCAACACGCAGCGCATTGTCCAGTGCTCTCGGGGGACGACGGGGTGGCAGAAACGAGTGCGCCACGCGGGCGTCATACAAACCGACCAGAATGCGCAACATCAAGGCGCGGAGCAATTCAGTGGTTGGAAACTCTGCAGTACACAGTGTATACGCAAGACTTACTGGACAGACAATCTAGTCTGCTGGAGACGGGAAGACTTCGGGTCAATGTATCAACGTAGTGAGCAGTGCGCCGCGTGCTGCGCACATGTGGTTCAGGACACACAGGCAGTCCATGCACGACTGAGTCCCGAGATTTGTAACGTTGCTGCATGCCTGCTTCCACGTCATCAACTGCACCGGCAGACGTGATGGTCAATGCATGACCCGCCGGGCGTTCCGGCCATGGCAGCACTGCGCCCGCCATTGTGCGTGTTCAAGCGATTTAGGACCGTTGGAGAGGCGGCAGGCCTGGCGACAGCTTTGGAATGCTACACAGGATTCTTGCCACGGCATTCGTAGCACAACAAAGATAATTCGATGTTCTCCAGCGCTTTGCAGACTCCTTGAGGTGTTTTTCTGGCAAGTCGTCACCGGGTCGCCACTGACGGAGCGCGCCAGAAGGAGCAGGACTCCAGCTTCATAATCTGGCAACAAACGTCTGCTGCCTTCCATGGTCCGATCGATCGACCGGCCCAGAGCTACGCCTCTACCCTCTGCATCTCTTTCGCCTCCTCAGCATGCTGAGCTGCTTGTGGGAAACCCTGTTTCTCCTGCCCAGATGGATGGCCTGCCTTTTGACCGTGGGCG
>JAABUL010002940.1_pt1 | contig 26706 bp, 25 predicted proteins | sample 5559151 | NCBI WGS metagenome assembly JAABUL01 (sample SAMN10711876, study PRJNA513368) | rock metagenome | isolation source: Antarctica rocks | place: Antarctica: Victoria Land, Pudding Butte sud | reverse complement strand
GTACATGTGCCTTGAGCAGAACTACGAAGGAATGTGGTTGAAGCAGTGGCCATCAAGGACTATCAAGGAAAACGCGGCTTTGGTTGATCGATCCACCTATAGGAAGAAGAATGTCATGGGCGGGTAGGATTTGCGAGTGTTGCCGTTCTCGTCTATTCGGAAAGTGCGCCTGTTAAAACCTAGGAGATAATCTGGGCTATCTAGATAGTTGGCCCTGTATATCGGATTTGCCCCAACTTTTTGAGACGTTTTCGAGAGCGATATTCAAGATTTCAGCGTACCTACAATCCCGGGCAACTCTAAGACCGATAGCATATATGAGCTATTTCCCAAGCAGTGCAAACATTCGGGTCTCTGCACTTCAATCATGCAAAGAAAGATGCTGCTACGAGCTAAGAGAAAGTTGACGTACCACAAGCACGCTGAGAAGGATATCTAGACAATCTCAAAAACCGGGCCACATTCGATTTTGGTTGACTGACCGCATAAATCTCCTGTCACTCTCGTCGCCGCGGTCTCCTTTGAGAGAGCCGGCGTTCTGGAAATGTGAATGGTCTAGATATCCCATTATATACGATGTTCGTGCACATGCGCTGAAGAGAATTGAGTTATTTTACCCTTCCTAACCTAGCAACCACAGACTCTCAATATCTTAAACTCTCAAACTCTTACCAGACCTCCAATCTTGCTCAGGCATACCCATCACTCTCATTAACAACCCATCAACAAGCCCCATACAACAACAATCCCACACCAAACCCCCCCCCCCCCACCGTTCCCATCGACCAAGTACCCACCATCCTTCCCATCCAAGAATTCCCCCAGCCTTCCCACCGAAATCAAACCATCTTTTCACCCTCCCCTTACCAGATTCACCTCCCCACCATTGCCCATCCGCATCCACTAACCCCCCCCCTTTACACCCTCACCCCTCCCTTAAACCTCACAACCAACCCTCCCATCCACGCCATCTCCTTCCCACCTCTACTTTTCTAAACCCCTTGACACGCACGAGGAGAAGGAAGCTAGCAAATTAAATCAGACCAAACAAGCCGGTAACCGAACCCCTGATCTTATGATAGACTCGCACTTCACGGGCAGATAGCGCAATCCTCCAGAGCCTATCTGTCTTTTCTTGGGGTTATAAGGTGCTGTACCTCGCGTCCTCCTGTTATCTATCCATCGCACTTCCATCGCAGCCCCTCTCCATCGCAATCCCTCTCCCGCAGCGAGGTGCCGTCAATCGATCTCACACCCCTCGCCTCGCCTCGCCACCCCAGACCCGAAGACCTTGAAACCTTCTTCAGCCCTTTTCCATCGAAATTCCCAATCACCTCCATCTCTCCTTACACCCTCCACTTCCACCCTCCACCACCCACTTCCACCCACCACTTCCACCCTCCCCTTCCACCACCCACTTCCACCACCCCCTTCCACCACCCACTTCCACCACTTCCACCACTTCCACCACTTCCACCATCCCCTTCCACCACTTCCACCACTTCCACCATCCCCTTCCACCACTTCCACCACTTCCACCATCCCCTTCCACCACTTCCACCACTTCCACCACTTCCACCACTTCCACCACTTCCACCACTTCCACCATCCCCTTCCACCACTTCCACCACTTCCACCACTTCCACCACTTCCACCACCACTTCCCCCCACCCCTCCTCCATCCTCACGCTCCACTCCCTCCTCCCCAACCTCGCTCCCAACACTCTTTATCATACACGGTTCGATTTAAGACTACAACAGACAGCAGCGACAGTAGCGGTAGTAACAGCCAGTAGTGGGGAATGTAATTTTAGTTTTATAGATAGGACGGCGGGGGGGGGGGGGAGCATTTTTCCAAAGGGGTTTAGGGGGAACTTTTTACTAAAAAGGTTCTCTTCGCAGATGAGCTGGAATAGATCAGAACAGATAACATGGCCTTTCCAAGCCGGGGTATATACAAGCACGTTCGGGTACCTAGTCCAAGAATTGCCAGGTCTGAATGCTATTCCACATTCCGCCCCTCACTACCCCCTTTATCCACCCAACTCCCTTCACCCCACCAGTCGCCTCCCCTAACCCCCCAACCAAGCAACCACGACCCCCACATCCTCCGCAACCCGCAACACCCCACCCACCTTCTTCCTCACCCCCTCCCCCACAACCTCCCTTCCCCCCCGCTCAACCGAGACAATCGCCACCACACCGTTCAGACCGATCGTAAAGGTGACGCTCATGAGCTGGCCGCTGCGGTGGGCGAAGATGGCGGTGAGTTTTGGGGCGGTGGGGAGGATGGAGAGGGAGATATCGATTTGGAGGGGGGAGGCGGTTGGGGAGGGTGGGGGGGAGGGGGAGAGGAGGGCGGCGAGGTCGTCGAAGAGGGTTGGGGGCGATGGCCGGGGGGTGTCTGGGGTTTTTGGTAGCTGGACTGAGGGGGTGGTAGGGGAGGGCGGGTCGGGAACGAAGGTGCGGCGTAGGATATCCCCCGTCAGGGCCCACTGGCGGAGGATAGGGAGGATGGCGATGAGTTGTCGAGGGTGGGAGAAAGGGATATCGAAGATGGTGCGGGCGTAAGTTGGGTTCTGGATGAAGAGGGTGTATGCGTGGTTGTGAGTGGTGGGGCTGCCAGCTGAGTCGTAAGACGTTATTGTATTTTCGACGGTGCGGGTTTTAGGGGTTAACGTGGTTTGGGTTGCTGTAGGGTCGCCGAAGAGGAGAGACTCGTATGTAGTTGCTTGATAGGATTCGGTAGCTAAAGGCGCATTGACGCAGTTGTGGATTTCGATTGCTGTTTGAAGAGGAACCACGACGGGAGGCTCGAACTTTGCGACGAATCGGACGTCTGGAGGTTTGCTTAGAGGACGAGGCGCCGAGTCGATATTCATGGCGTTTTCTTGGGGGTCGTGTGACGTGAGGGTTGGAGGAGGCTCTTGCCAGTCGAGTGGAGAGTCAGTATTGATGGAAAATGGTTGAGGTTCGGTGGAGGATGGCTTCTCGATGCTGTCCGAAACCCATTCATTGGAGACTCTTATGGAAGGGTAGAGCTCTGCAGGTGATGCTTCGCACTCGATGACGGCCGACCAGATCTTGGGTTCTTCCTCTACCTCTTTCATTGCCTCATCATTGACGTCAATTTCTTCGGCTTTTCTCTTGTCCCCTGGTACAAGCCTCCTGTGCATCCAATACTGCAGTGATAGGCCCACTCGCCCATTCGTATGCACTTTCGGCCTCCCGCTATTCTTGCACATGATCTCCCTTTCCAGCACGTCTTCATCGACCTCCGCGCTCTTTTCCTTCCTCAGCTTTCCAATCTCCCACTTGTGGATCCTCCTCAAGGACCCATAGATCCCATCTACTGCATCAAAACAGCTGACGCCCCCGCCACTCAATCTATCCATCCTCGCCAACCTCTCTAGATTGCCAACGAACTTATCCAAAATCACATACCCCCTCACTCCTTCCCTTTCCCCATTCAGATCCCCTCTCAATATCTCTGCCCCCTCCGTCACCCCACCACCAACCCCACCTCCACTCCCCGGAAAACTCAACAGCACCACCCCTACCTTCTCCCCCAGAAACTCAACATCAACTAACACGCTCGTCCCCGCAATACTCAGCGTCCTCGTTCCCCTAACTCCTTCCTCCCACAAACAGTCTAGCCCCACTCTCTTCGCGCATCTCTCCAACCCCTCCGACCCTACCCTCCCCCACTTTCTACCCAACACGGCCACAATCTCCTCGATCTTCCTCCTCCTGTCAGCCTCCTGATCCCGTACAATTTCCAACGCTGCAACCCCATTCCCATTCGGTGTTCCCCCACCAACATCAACCCCCAACCCCCCCATCGGCGTCCCCAGCCCAAACGCACCTGTCAAACCCATCATGGCTGCACTCGGCGAACTCGTGTTCGTACCGACGCGGGACATGGCGATGGCGCCCATGGCGTGCTGGGCTGAGATGCCATTGCTTGGGGACTTGAAGCCGAATTTTGGGTTGTGGAGGTAGGCAGGGGAAGGGACGGAGCGGTTGGCAGCAGAGCCGGAGGATGGAGCCGGAGGGGAAGATGCCGAGGCGGGGCTGAGGGTTGTAGTTGCGCGGGGAGTGGGTTTGGAATTGGAGGGGCGGATTGTAGAGGTCGGAGTGGACATTCTTGGCGGATGGAGGAGGTGGTGGTGTTGGTGAGGGTGAGGTGCAGCGTGAATGTCGATGAGGGAGCGTGGAGGGAAGGTTAACCAAAGGCATATATGCGAGTCATGACAGAGCCGTGCGCTTCAGAATTTGACTGGGCATGAAGTCTGTGGCAGGGTGGGTGACACGACTGAAATTTGAGGTGTGCATGGGAGAACGAGTCTAATCTGACCAGTCCTACTCTCTACAACGCAGTCTCGCTCTCACATCGTAGAAGTTGAGAGATTTCAACGATCTATGTGTCGATATGTAGTCTTCGATTTTCAACATCACAGGAGCTTTGTTTTAGGGGAGACAGAACCTGAAAATCTCTAGTGACGAACAGCGATAGAAGGTGAGGATTGTATGACGGCGGAAGGGCTAGAAATGGGGGTGGTTCTACAGAAACGGCTTGATGTGAGAGCATCGACACTGCATAAACTCCGCATAAGTACTCAAGATATCATCAAAACCACCATCCCTGCGAGACTTCTCGGGTCTGGCAATGATGCATTACGTTCTTCTTCTATGCTAACAGTCGAGCATTTAAAAAAGGAGTTAGTCAACCTGGACCTCGCCATTGCGTTAACCCTGAATTACGCCGTGCGCAATTGATCATCTACGCAAAACCCTTTAGAAACAATTGATCCAGAAATCCACCTACTTCAGCATCTGCTCATCGGGCAAACCACCGAAGATCTGTTACATAACGCAATCAGTACCGTGTCACTTTCGAAAGTGGGATTTAGAAACGGGGAGGCTACTTACAGTTTCCATCATCGTGCCGGTGATTTGGTAAGGATCTGCGTTACTGGCCGGTCTTCGATCCTCAAAGTATCCCTTGCCCTCCATCGCACATTGTCTTGGGATTCTAATACTAGCACCACGGTTGGCAACGCCCCAGCTGAACTGGTCAATGTTTCCAGTCTCGTGGAGGCCTGTCAGACGCTCGCGGTTGCCCTCGCCGTAGACTTCAATGTGTTCCAAATGACGTTTCTCGAGCTTCTTCATCGCGGCCTCGATGTGCTTCATACCGCCCTCTTCGCGCATGGACTGGGTTGATACGTTGGTGTGGAGACCGGCACCGTTCCAGTCGCCGGGGATAGGCTTGGGGGAGAAGGTGATGACGACGCCAAATTCCTCGGCGACGCGGTGTAGCAGGAAACGGGCCATCCAGAGTTCGTCACCGACTATATGACAGGTCAGTATTCAGTTCGGTTTAGGGGGAAATTTCCTCGTACTTACGATTAATACCCTCGCAAGGCCCGACTTGGAACTCCCATTGAGCAGGCATGACCTCTGCGTTAATACCGGAGATGTTGATGCCAGCGTATAAGCAGGCTTTGTAGTGTGCTTCAACAATATCCCTGCAATAGACTTTTCCGGTTCCGATAGCACAGTAGTAAGGGCCTTGAGGGCCTGGGTAACCGCCCTTGGGCCAGCCGTATGGCCATCCGTCCGGACCAAGCAGGGTGTATTCTTGTTCAAGACCAAACCATGTATGTTCATCGGCGTTGGCGTCCATCAGTCTGGCGGCGTCATGTCGGTAATTGAATTTGTTTGGGCTTCCGTCGTGGTCCCATGTCTCGCACAACACGAGGATGTTGTCGCCACGGCGGAAGGGGTCGGGATATATGGCAACGGGCCGAATGTAGACATCGGAGTTGTCTCCGGGTGCTTGACCAGTAGATGAGCCATCAAAATTCCATTCCGAGAGTTCTTTGTGGCTTTTGACTGGGCCTGGTAGAGTCTGTTGAGGGTTGAAGACGCAAATTAGCAAACTCTACACTTATGACTGTAGCGCAGCAAATGACTAGAGTGAAGGATTCAAGTCATATCGGAGGAATGGGACCCGATAAGCGCCTGAGCAAAAGCAAACACAGGCCGATTTTATTAGGCATCTTCGAGCGAGGGGTGGCAGCACCAGATCTCACCTACCTTTGTTTTTGAGCGGACCCCGTTGAGGCCGTCTATCCAGATGTATTCGGCCAGGACTTTGCCCTTCTGGTCTAAGCTCATGTATTTCATGAGCTGGTTCAACGATCAGCATAGAGCTCGCGTGCGGCCTATGGTGAGCAATAGACTCACATTCTCCGTGTTTGAAACGGTTGTAGATTCGGCCTAAGCAGGTTATCAGTCTGACGCAGGGCTCCAAGGGCTTTCCCTTGAGCTTTACTGACCATATTGGCGTGTGTTTACTAAACTTGCGGTGAGGCTTCAAGGGGGTTTTGACTTGTCTGGTGGCAGTGGAATGTTTGCGGAGGAGGTTTGGGGAGTAAGTGTGTGGTATGTGTTGTAGAGATGGGATGGGGTAGTGGGAGGAGGGCAAGGCCGGAGAGATAAGTGAATGCATTAAAAGACTCAAAAGTCGGCGCATGGGCACTAAGGCCTGCGGGCTTTGGGGTTATTGTTATTGCGTGGGTTGATGGAAAGCGGGATGATCTTAAAATACACACCTTACGGTATGTATCATTGGTTGGCCCAAGCTTTCGGCCACGCTACGGATGATGGAAGTTCCATCGCCAGTTGCCACGCTTTTCTTCCCGTTCCTGGACGCATCTTTCATGCGTGAATGCGTGCTCGGGTCCAGCTAACCTAAGAGCGATGGACTTTGGAATCTGTTGGCTACCCAAGGTACCTTCCTGTACCTCTGTACAACCTTGCTTCCCAATGAGTGTAGTTCTATCATACTGCCGTAAGCGAGTACTCCATACGATTAGCAACGTTCCAACCTCCACGATAGCGGTATCGATAAGAAGTCATATCACCCCGCTTCTAGAACAGCCGCCATGTCCGAGAGGCTGTAGAGTACGGAGTACGGATAAGTGTACGGAAAAGATCACCCCTAACGTCGGAACAATCGTCGTCAAGTACATACTCCGTATACAGACTACTGTATCTGTATGGCGCACTTCTGCATCTCGGAAATCTGATCGACTATCCCCACGTCATGGCGGGAGAAGCAAAATCACACATACAAATGATACCGTCCTTCGTCGTAGATAGCTTACAGTAGCTGTCGTGTGCTCAAGAATTTGTGTTGATACTGTAGAGATAGACACGACGGAGCCCCCTCCCGTGAGATCCGATCAATAACCGCCAAGCCACTATCATCATTGATACCATGATTGTTGCCTCCATATATCCCGGACTAACCCGCCTAGAATATCCCCTTGGTTGAAGCCTTGAAGGTAGGTATGTACTCCTTAACCGACGTACGGTGTAGGTACCCTGGTGCCCCTTTGACCAAATTGGACACATCAACGACACTGTTGACACATCACCCCCAGACCATTGACACATAGATGCCCTTCATGCCACACCGCCATAACCGTGCTATCTCCATGCGGGCGAAGGGAGCGGCGAGAAAGAGAAAGAGAAAACAATCACTGGGATTATCGCATGTCTCGAGCGGTAGAGAGTAGATCCACGGTCGGTAGCTCTTTTCTTTATCGCACCGTTGTCATTGGCTGTGACCTCTAGGCTATCGGCAGTCGGCTGTCCTTAGTCATGAGAATTACCTTACCATTACGGACTTCCAGGCGTCTAACCCCGTAGAGTAAGGTACACTTCACCCTTGACCTATTGACTGGAAAAGCTTCATTGTGTCTATGATACCAATTGACCAAGAGGCGTGGAGATTGTGAACTGAATGTAATGATCAATATATGATTGTGAGAGACAGATGTGTTCCCATGGCCTCAGGCTGACAACTGGATACAAGTGGTGAGCGTCGAGACAGTCCAGAACTTGGAATCCGAACTGTATTGGGTTTTCCGTGGAGAATAATGGAGGCTGATGGTCTGTTCTGACTGGGGATCAAAACAGGTATCAGGGAACTACTCACGTGAGAAAGACTATCACGTGACATGTTCAAACCCATTGGAAGTTTGTTCCACATTCCCAACTTGAGAATGCCCCCCAAGGCAAGAGGTCTTTGGCCAGGTGCTGACGACCCATTGGCTATCACCGACATCTAGTTTGCCTGATGGAAAGTGACACTGCCCCGTCGTGATGCCTTATTGAACATGTTGTGGTGTCCTCTTCCATCCGTGAACATGCTGTCTTGCAAATGCTTTGCCCGAAATCTGCAAGATATTGACAGATCCCGAGAAGTGGGTTCCCGATCCCAGTGCCAATACCATGGGTTCCATGATGGTATGTCAGCTCTTTGATAGGTACCATTGGATTGATGAGCGCACTGGCCCTTGAACAATGGTACCAGCGATGTTTGGCGCCAACGTCTCCTTCCAAATTTCATAATGCAAGATTAACCATGCAAGACATTCGACTTGTGTTTATTGAAAGCTTTACCACATTTGCACCCCATGGCAATTCAAAAATCCGAGCAAAGGTGAATATCCTGTCGCCAAACTATACTGGCAAACACGTATCCATAGGAAAGAGACAATGGCTTGTAGACAATGGGACCAGTTGTTCAATTGTCCTTCAGCAAACACTCAAGTTCCATACAAAGGGAAAACAATCCTTTTCATGTCAGACGAAGGTAGCACAAAGCCACTGTTTTCAACTGCTGTCAACACAGATCTGCCTCTCCCTCGGGCCCAGGGAATTTGTGATTTGGCAACTCAACCATGACAGCGAGCAGATGAAGACACTTGAAATCATGAAACCGAAACAATTGCAGAAGTCCTGGATTGCAATGGAATATTCTCAACCCAGAATACACTCTCTCTGCTCCCGACTCACACAAGCACACAATACCAATCGGCTTTTCAATATACCGGTCTCAAGAATCTTGCAACTCACAAAGGCAGGACGACTATCTCAAAGCTTATCCAAGTGACTCCAGTCCAAGATGTGCTACACCCAAGACACCTACTACGTCGGATGCGGCCACTGGGGCCCAAGACAGAACATAGAACCCTGCGCAGCTGCAATGGGACGACCGGGTTTATCCCGGGGCTGCTGGAACAGTAGAGGAGATGGTATCAATAGAATAAAGTCATCATGCCACACGTGCCAACGGAGAGAGCTGCGGGCCGAAAGAAGTCCTTGGGACGACATAAGTCCTGAGGCACGTCTGAAGATAGACAAAATCAGAAGGTCGTACCCCTCAGAGCAAGTGTAACTGGCCCATCAAGACTGACTCGTCCAGGCCTTGGTGCTATTACTACAACGATCCTATCGATCCATGGTGGAATGGAATGATGTGAGGAGGCTTTCGATAACGAAGCTAGATGGCGTATGAATTACGGCCGGTAGTGATCGACTGGAGGCTGGATGGCTGGCCAAGTTCATGAACGCGTTTGTCGTTTTAATATTGATACCCAGCATCATGAATGCAGTGCGTTATTTAGGTTAGTCTCTTTCTGGCAACCAACCACTAGATTCATCCGAGCCATTTCCAAGCAAATGAAACAAAGTTGATCCTGTGATTGTGCCGGTCCTCCAATATTCTTGTCAAATATAATCTTAGCAGCTTCTTGTTCCCTTCTGTATTGTACAATCGGCGGTATCGATCACAGTTGATAAGTAATGAATGGTTCCCAAAGAGCTTCGGAGGCCTTCCCTTGAGAGGGATTGAGAGTGATCCTAGCTTCAACATGTGAGACAGATCAAATAGATGGTTGGAAGGAAAGGATATCAGGGTTATGAAAAAGTCGAAGCCACCAGGGGGTGCAGAAAGTCAGTAAACGATGACCGGTCTCTGTAGAGAGATGCGAATGGACAAACAGGCCCGTGACCTACGTGAAAAAAAACCACCGATGATTCGGGAGCAATTGCAAAGCTTGTGCGACAATACGAAATTAGCAGAACAACGTATGAAACCGATCATTTTCGAGTTCTCCTTCCCAAACAGCCGTTCGGCCTAACAGTTGACTTGGCGGGCCTTCTCTGAATTTGTATCTTGTAGTCCAACGATGCTGTTGCTGTCGGTACTTCTCGATGAGTCGTTGATATGCGCACCACAATATCAATACTCCTCATGCATTATTGGCAAGAGTCATTGCGTCGGAAAGACTCTTGGCCTCGGCTCGCATTGCATCGTGGCGCACAAAATGAGGCTCCACTTTGCTGCAGAATCGCCATTGCGCGAACAATGGCTGCATGAATGAAGTCGTTCACTGCTTGTGAAACAGCATACTTCCGTACTCTGCAGGATATTGGCTCATCGGCTCGGAGGAAATCTGTGGGAGAGTAAGTTTTACCTACCCAGGTTCTGATGCTGGAAGCAGTGTCGTCGAATCACCCGATGCAAGGCAGCTTCACCGTCCAAGGTCTATAAACCATGGATGTGTCTTCGCACCTTTGAGTTTTGACCTTTGTACCTTCGTCACCATTCCACAGAAGCCTCATGGGTTTCGTGATTATGATAAGGTTGTAGATTGATCTGGTGGAAAGCAACCGGTTCCGAGGGGTCACCCTGAACAGCCTAGCTTGGGTAACTCCATTCACCTCTATCGTGAGAATAAATCCATCGTGTCTGGTAGAAATGCGTCTTCTGTGACTGCCTGCAGATGTTGTTTGCGAGGAAGCCTGCGGAGGGATCTATCTGGAGGAATTGTAAATAATCAAGGATTGATAATATATCTGAAGGTCATGAATCTACAAGACTAGAAGTACTTAAACACCCCTGCTGGTAATATCAAACATGGTCCCTGCTGTGCCGCATCTTAGGTCCAACTCAGAAATGGACCCCTTCCCCGACCATGTTACAGCCATCTCAACAGCCAACTCCCAGGACAAAAGAAAGACAACGGCGACTTCTGTGCTTGCTCTCCTGCGTCTCATCGAATTTGCTCCGGATTTGCAAGTGGCGGAAATTGAGGATCGCACTTTAATATTTCAGATGCATCAGACCGAGACCAAAGCTGATGATAGCCTTATAGCAATCAACCATCTGCTCTCTCGCTTACCATGCTTAGCATGAACATCAGGAGCTTCTAGGCCCGTCTGTTCACAATGGATAGCTTGCCCAGTTGATCAAGGCTCTCTGAGCATCTGGTGAATGCTGATAGGTTACGTCGAGTCATCCATACATTCACCACCGCCTGCTCAGAATGCACCGCCTTTCTCGCCCAGAAGTCATGGACTTTCCATCAGCGCAAGTGCAACGAACCCAAAGCCTCTCCAGTGATCGCCTTTCATCCATGTCCCTTAACTCTCCGCTGGCGTCGCCGCCTGCCGTCGAACCTGAACCGGCTTTCATTGCAGCATCTGCTGCCTCGCAGATTGTCACCAGTGATCATCAAAACAGGGAGTATGATTGGTTCGAGGAAGAAGGAAACAGCGTCGATGCCGAGCCGGCCCTAGTCTCTCCTGCGTCGCTAGCCCTTATCAACACCTTTCTAGACAACCTTCTATTCAGCTTCCTCGCCAGCTCACGGTCAACCTCGATTGCGGCCCTGAGGCCTGCTGTGCAGGAGGTGCTCAAGCCTCGACTCGCCAAAGACGCCATCGATGGAGCCGACCAGGAATTGCAAGAGTTCCTGGGCGGAGGAGATGATGAAGAGTTGACTGCCTTCCACCATGGGCAAGAGTCTCGGGGAAAATATGATCTGAACCTAATATGGAGAAGGACAAGGTTACGCTGCATGGTTTACACTCGCCTGGGGGACATGGAAGAGGAGGACGAGGAGATGTACATTGAACGGGAACATTTGGAAGATGCAAATGACGAACGTCGCCGTGTCTCCCGGGATCTCGGTTTGGTCTCCCCAGCCGCAGCGATATTCCTGACTTCCATTCTTGAATTCATCGGCGAGCACGCTTTGATAATGGCTGGCGAGGCGGCATACAATCGGCAGAGAAGCGGGCAGCACCATCACGGAAATGGTAGCTCGAGCACCACAGGGGTCCATCGAGTAGTAGTAGAGGACATCGACATGGAAAAGCTAGCATTCAATACAACGTTGGGCCGGCTATGGAGATCATGGAAGAAGCGTGTCAGATCGTCCAGCGTATCGAACCATAGACCATTGTCCGGTGTGAGGGCGACCTCAACAAATGGTAGTACCCGAAGTAGTAGAACCGCGAGTCCTAACCAGACGGATGGCCCCAACGGCTATTACGACTATGCAAACCGGCCATCGGTCGCAGAAGTAATGCAAACAGAACCGGATCCTATGTCAATTCCACTTCCTTCAACAGCGAATGATGTGGCCGAAATCGAAGTACCCAATTATTCGTCAGAGTTGGCCGGCAGAAAAGGGAATCGTGGAAGCAGAGACCGTCCTCTGAGCGTCGTCGAATACCCAAACATGGCCACGAAGTCAACGCCACCGGAATCATCACAGCCCGAAAAGCTAACCGATGTAAAGCAACGAGAATCTAAGAATGTGCCTCCCATTCGACGCCATCGATCATCGTCTCTGCCCAACCCGCAGCAAACACGGTATGAGTTACCAAAAGAGGAAAGTCTTGCTTCGCCCGTAAAGGATTCCAAGCCATTAGTACACAAACATGAGGGTCGTGTATACAACAAGGAAGATCTTCCTTGGCTTGCAGATAAATCATCCCCCGGATCTGAAGTTTCGAGTCTTTCTACCCCAGTGACCGCTGTGGTTGATGGTGAAAAACTTACAAGTATAAGAACTTCAAATGCCAGTATACCGCGAGGATCGTCGCAGGAGTCCGGCTGTGTAGAAAGGGAAGAATCAAGTACGGGCATGGGCGAGTATGACCTTAACACTATACCACAAGCGATGAATTACTCCCAAGGACTTGCCCAAACGCTCTCCCGCGCTGCATCAAGCAACTACAGCCTCAGATCTGGCAACGTTACACATGGTCGCCCAGCAGATACGGAGAAGCAGCAACCAGCTCCCAAGGCAGACAAGCCTAGGGAAGAGTATGAGTATGACAACCAGGCCCTGTTGCAGAAGGATGATGTGTCCGCAACGAGAGATCCTAAATTTGAGAGAGAGAATGAAGTGAGACGTTCAGGACATTTCGAAGACCACGCAAATGTTGCCGCAATGCAAAATAATCAGCTCAGTGACAGAAATCATGAATCATCTGATATGTATCAAGGAGTAGTTGATCGCAGCCATCAGTACGATGCCACTTTAACGTCGGTCGTGCGAGAAACGTATTTAACAGACCCATCTAGATCAACCAAATCCAGCAATCCGGCGGCCGGGGTTGAAAACAGCGCCCCCGCTCTCACTCCTTTACGGGAACTGGTTGATGCAGCTCATGACACTTCCGACGAAGCTTCGTCGCTTGCTCCAAGCTACGATACGTCCAGGTCCGGAGCCTATGCACCAGCAGACAACGTTGAAGTCATTATGCCTGGGGCTTTGTCAACATCAATATTCGCGCAGGCGAAACCTGCTTCTAAGCTTTCCGATTATCGGAATCAGCTTCCTCCAGTGTATACAGGACCAGAGCGAGCTACTGTGCAGCGTGTCGTTCCTTCCCCGGGAAGTCCTCGGGATCCACTGACGCTACAAGGCAGGAACTCATCTAGTAGCAATCGCGACTTACGTCCTGTGCATACCTCCGGCTCTAGTACTTCACAGGTATCCCAGAAATTAAAGGGGTTCTTGAGTAGAGAATCTATTGATGGTAGCCGACAACCAGTGTTGTCCCGCAATTCTTCCGAGGGTAACGGGAGCATTATTAGTGACAAACATTCTTTGAGGACACCAAAGGCAGACGACAAACAGCAAAGCTTCGAACAGCTCATCAAGAGTGACGAGACCATTCAATACACGCTGACACCACATAGCATGCGGAAGATGGAGGTAAGGATAGGTAGCTCGTGTAACTCATCAGTATATTCTGACTTGTTGAAGGTACCCGAGTCTCCAAGGCACAATTTGCAACGACTGTCTGAGGTTGAGGCGTCTTCCAATCTTTCACGAAATACATCACAGTCAACCACCGAACTTGGTAGGCCAGCAACCGCCCGGTCCAGTGCTTCGCTGAAAGGGAGGAACGGGCTTCGGTCAAATCCCACAACCAGTCTCAAGGAAACGAAGTCACCATCTGCACAGATCTTCTCCTCCACAGGGCCAGCTTTGCAAGCACACCCACCCAGGAGCCCTGGGAATGGGCGACCTGCTCATGCAGCTGCTCGGGACGCCAGGATCGAAAAGGAAACTTCGAGAGATTTTGAGGACTTCATTCGATCAACTGGACCAGAACATGAACCGACGCCTAATGCAGATGCCAAGTCCGTGAACGGTTCACGAACCAATCTTGTCCTGAAGGAAAAGTCTCGGCCATCATCGAGACAAGGACAAGGACAAGGACTACCTCGAAAAGTCTTCAAACCTGATCAGCATGCGGCGCCATCGGGGGCCGAAGTTATCGCCCCAGTACGGTCAAGGTCCAAGTTGGAAGCTCGTGAGCCAACCGTGTCGTCTCGTGACACCAACGAGTTGATTGATTTCATCCGCCAAGGACCAGGCAATGACTGGAACAATGGCACTGCTCGTACGCCGATGTCGCTATCGACTTCCCGTGCGACGAGGAACTCCGAAGAAGCACGTAATCTTGGATACGGAACTTCGAAGGATATGTCACGTACCTCAGTCGCAAGCACCCTAGACAGCTCGGCTCCAACGCAGTCCGTCAATTCAACGAATTCGAGGACGGGACTTCTTGGGAGCTCAAGCAAATCGAATGTCAAAAGGACCGTATTTACCCAGAATCCGCCCGCGCCATTTGACGAACCTCCTCATCCGCCTAAACGCAGGCAGCGCCGGGTCAAGGACCCATACGCTATTGACTCTGATAGCGACGAGGGATACAAGGGCGGACGGAAGTCGCATGACAACGAAGAGAGTCTCATGGATTTTCTCCGCAGCGTGACGCCTCCTCCTTCGGTACCGAGGGTCCCTTCGGCCTTTGATGACATCCCTAAGCCAAGAGGGTGGGGAATTCATAGAGAAGCTAGCGGAGCCAGCGGTTCAATTACGCGCGAACGCCTCACCAAAAACAGTCCCGCAAACCCTCCCCCTAAAAACCTCGAATCCCTCCCATCAAGTGCCGCCTCCGCCCGTGGCCGCACCACCGACGCACCTCAACTCCCCCCCTTCAACCCCCGCGAAACATCTCCCCACCTCATCACCCAAATCGGCTCCAAACTTGACACCTACAAGCCCACCAAACCCACATACGCCGCACACGTCGACCGCGAGCGCAACGGCCCCGCCCGCGCAGAACGCAACGGCAGCAATGCGCGACTGAGACAGAATGCCCAGCCGAGAGCGGAACGCGAGGACGCAGGCGGCGTGGGAGATTTGGCGGACTTTCTGAAGAACAGCGCGCCACCGCCGCCACCGGTGCAGCAGAGGAGCACGGGGACGAATTTTGCGGGGAGGGAGGAGGGGGGGTTGAGGGGGTTTTTTGGGAGGAGGAAGAAGGTTGTTGGGAGGGGTTTTTGAGAGCTGAGAGATGAGATGGAAGAGGAATGTTTTTTATGATGTGGTATGATATTTAAAGGAGGAGGATTTGTGATGGATATATACCAAGGATGTGGACGTGGTATATTTCAGGTAGCTTGCGTGTGGGATTTGCAGCTTTCCCATGATGACGAGGTTATTTTTGCTTTTTATTTGCGCTTTCTTGGAGCGGAGTGGATTGTGGTGGAACATATAATGATATCCCCTTGAGTCTTGACGCCGGGGCGATTGACATGTTGGTGGCTGGTTTTCTTGGGGGACTGGCATATATCTTTTCTTGGAAATATTTCTTGTGGGGGGGGTTGAGGTGGATGGTTTGGAGGATTTGGTGTGTAGTTAGCGTAGAAATAAGAGGGTTTTTGGAGGCATGAGTGTGATGAGTTTGGTTGTGATGGTGATGGTGATGTGTTGATTGTTGATATGTCTGTCTATGAGTGAGAAGTGTGTTGGGGGTCAGGAGCATGTACCTACCAGAGGGGTGGAGGCGAAGCCTCTGTCCCGATGCTGCTACTCCTTTCAGATCGTCGTTCCCAGGATACAAAAGGGTTACTCCTCTTGCCATGCTTTCTTGAACCGAGCGGCGCCTTGATATATCGATGATGCCTTTACCCACAGTAGTTTTCTTCATCCCCTGAGTCGGGATTTCAGTCAGTGGGGTGATTGAGGAGGTATGTATGTAGAGGCTTGTTTGAGGATGGTTTAGGGGGTACGAATTGATGGATGGAGAACAAGCGATTCCTGGCCTGGCCTGGCCTGGGAACATGGTAAGGCAAGTATAAAATTAGAATCGAAGGGTATGAAAGTTGTAGAAATGGGTTTTCTAGACTAGCAATGCACGAATCCAAGCCCGTTGCGTTTTTCCCAGCCCATCCACCACCCTCGCTTTTTCCCTTCCTCGCTTGAGCAAAAAGGAAAAGAACAGTACGCTACGAACAAGAAATTCAAGGTGCTATCGATCGTCAGGGTTCCCCGAAAACAATGCAACGCGTAGGCGGTGACTCTATAAGGTTCTATTAGTATTTGGATATCTTATACAGCTCAGAGTGACCCACCGAAGGCAATTTGGGTATCACGACGCCCAGCACGGCCAAGAAATTGATCGTAAAGTACGTCAGATCGTAATGGGTATAGTGGGTGCTGAGCAAAAAGAGCAATATCGGCACGCTCAAAAGGAATTTCTTGGCTGGGGTATATTGGTCGCCGTTGTCGATTTGCTCCCACATATTCAGGTTGTCGTAAGCTCCGGCGTTGAATTCGAAGGGGACGCCACGGACGTAGTGGAACATCAGGTAGGAGCCAAACATGTAGGAGATGTTTGTTAGGGTCCAGGATGTTTCTTGGGAGACGCCGGGAATGATGTCGAAGAGGATTTTGAGGGCCACTATGAGAACGACGTGGATTGTCCATGCTCCTAGTAGATAGAATATTCAGTCAAGATTTCTCAGAAAAAACCTAGGCAATATGCTCCTTGGAATCATTGTCATACCCTTTGCATTGACCCAGTTGGCGTTGAGGTTTGGCAGGGCCGACTGATCACTCATATGCTCCATCGACTCTGGCGGCTCTTGATAAAGGAGGCTGCTAGAACGCCGTCTTCGCCCCTTCTTGCCATCATTCATCTTCGGATCCCCAGGCTGCCTTTGTGGTGGGCAAGACTTGGTATTGGCGGAAAAGGACAAGGTGCGGGGGACAAGCAAGGAAGACAGATTTGCGGTATTGCTGAGTTGTTGCACGCGTAGTCAGCCGCTATGGGAGCACAAGCCTGTGCTTATGGCAGTGTTAGTACTTGATTGAGATGCTGGGTTTAAGACGCAGACTGATCTAGCCGGCTTTTGACGCCTTAGGGTGCTGAAGAGACGGCCACAGCGAGCTTGAGCCTACCTTGTGTTAATGTACTATGACGCAGTTCTTCCGGTTGATGTTGGTCTGAGCAAACTAGACAAAGCAACCTCGTCGGATTTTACAGGCCAGTAAGAGAAAGTAGATCTGAGCTTCCAATGATGATTTATAAAGAGTGAGATAGACGACAAAGTTATTGCTTGCTGTTAAGGCAGTATGTGGAACCAACTAGGATAGGTAAGCTGTCCGTGCTGTCGTACAGGGTGGAGCGCGGAGCTTTGTTTTTTCCAGACCGACATCGCCAGTTCACGCTTTCTAAAACCCCACCACCACAACAACGATGAAGACAAAATGTAGTCACATCACAACCCTTGTTCACTATGGCAGCTACTAACATGGGGCCCGATCGCTCAGTGCGAGCTGGTCCACCAATTCCTAGGACAGACAGCAAAAGAGGTCACGACGAAATCTCCCAGGACAGTGATGAGGTTGATTCCTCCAACTCGACGCCTCAAAAGCGCACTAAGCGATCTGAGAAGTCCGAATTACAGGACTTAGGAGATTTGGATGCGGGCGAAGGTCGAAATGGTTTACAGGTAATCGCGCCAAGGAATTCGGAAACCTCCAACCAAGCTGCGGTCTCAGGCTTGATTGAACCTGCAACAAAGATTGGTGCTGCACCGTCGATGAACTGGAATGTCGGGACAAAAGCCAAGATCCGAACTACACTAGGGGGTGGTTCAAGAAAAGCTAATGGGCAAGAGAAGCAGCAGCAGGAGAAGGCTACGACTCAGTCTAAGATTCAATCTTCCGGTCCGTTATCCCTCTGTGGCTTTTTGGGATTATCTTCTTACCAAACGAGTACTGACTGTATTGTTTAAGAGATTAAGAAAACTAAACGAAGACTCAAGACCCTTCATGAGAGGCTTTTAGGGCTCGAGCATGACAGTCCTAAATCCCAGAAGCTACAGAATCGTGTTTACGAAGCGGAGGTGGACCATAACTACTGCCAGTCTTACCCTGTTGACAGAGACTACGAAAGCCTTCTCTACCAGAGACAGGGGGAGGTTGCAGAACCCGAGGATGATGGCGAAAATGGTGGGGAAGGAAGGGGGAAGCGTCGCGAATCAAAGCCGCCACTCTGGCCATTGGTAGAAAAATGCATGAAGACTGGGAGATTAGAGGATTTGAAGGCTGGGAAATTGCACGAAATCTCTCTCATGGATGATCTGCGGTCTCATATACTGCAGACAGACGTGGAGCCCACCACTCAGCCAGAAATAGCGATTGTGCATGACCTTTCGAGATCCGAGACCAGTAGGCATGTGGGCACACTAAAGGTATATAAATCTGGCCGAAAGGCAGCGACAGTTGATCCATTAACTTCAGAACCCTGCGCTCTCGATATTTGCGAAGCAATGGAGAAGGGTAACGTCCCCAAGGTTGAAAATCGGATTTTCGCCGTGAAACTATCTCCAGAGCCGCAAAACAGGCCCGAAGGACAGGAGCACGAATCGGATCGCAACCCAGAACCGCACCTTGGCTACGAATCGGATCAGGAACCAAATCTAGGGCAGGATCAGGACTCTGGAAGTGATAGTGGAGTCATTCTGAATCTTCAAATCAGCGAGCAAGAGAGCGGAGAAGTATCAGATAACACCAGCCACGCACCTAACAATGATGAAGATGTTAACGCAATCGCAAATTCAAGCTGTAACGGTATCAGTGAGGACAATGAAGATGAATATGGCGATGCCATGATGGAATACCCAAGGTCTGACGCAGTAGCTAAAGGCTTAGAGGGCAATAACGATGACCCGGAGAGCATTATTACACCGAAAATTCAACCCCGAACACTAGCGGAACTGGATCCAGAAGAGCTCAAGGCACAGCTTCGATACTTCCACATAGCTAAGAGACCTGACAACGTAGACCACAATACGTTGGTCGGGTGTTTGATTTGCGCTCAATTAGGTCACATGGCAGAAGTTTGTGTGAATTTGACATGTACCACTTGTGGAATTCACGGCGACCATTCAAGCCAGCACTGTCCTCAAAAGAAGAGATGCCCTAAGTGTCGAGAGCTTGGTCATATTGTACTGGAGTGCCCATACAAGCTAAAAAAATTGGCGCCTGGCGAGATCGTTTGCGATTTGTGCCAACGGAATGGTCATCACGAGGAGGATTGCGAACTTATCTGGCGAACCTCAGGCCGGCCGTGGGAGTCTGATTTGACGAACAAAGGTGTCCGGTTGAGCTGTTATGAATGTGGCAGAAGTGGGCACCTGGGCAATGATTGCCCAAACCGAAGGCCAGGAAAACCGGTCGGCACAAGCACTTGGTCCTCAAATTCCAATGGGCAATTCACAATCAAGTCACAGGGCGAAGTGACGATTAAAGGCAGAGCACAACAACAGAGGTCTATGATGATCGATGATAGCGACGATGATCAGGCCAACTTCTATCGTCCAAGGATTCCAGAACCGGCTCGCAAAGGTCAGATACGCATAATGACTCGGGGAAATCAGAATCTGGATGATCGCCATCCTGATTTGTACACTTCTGGTGCTAAACCCTATCGAGATGACGGAATCGCCAACTCTCGAAGTGGAGGATATTGGGATAATTCCAGAGATAACGACCAGGGGCAAAACAGAAGTAGACCTGGTGAACGACGATCATTGTCTCCTCGTTATTCTGAGCCATATCCTGGCCGGAGCAATAGCAATATGAAGATGCCTCCACGAAAATTACAGGAGCGCCCTCCCCCAAGGGGTGGCGGAAATCAAGGACGGTACCGAGGTGGTACAGATGGTGGCCATTATCGACCGATGCCAAGTGCTGCCCAGAATGCATGGAGCAGACATCGTACATAATAGTCCCACTTCCAGCATCGTGCCTTAACTTAGGGAATATCCGGCCGGTCATCGCCAGGGCTTTAGGGTTATTAGAGAACTAGATACCCCGTAGCTTAGAATAAATCGGCGCTCTTACCAGCTACGTCAAAGAGCTCTGTGAGACTGCTCAGTGTTTCTGTAGCACGACAGAGCGCACCAGAAAATAAATGGGATTTTTAGCAAGGAGCTTTGCCCCATTTTCTCTCCCTCATAGTCGACTTTCATCAACACGAAACTCATACCAGATGATTAAAAATTGTCTAATTGTCTGCTTATTGATGTGCAGAATATTCAATAGTGATTTTCAATGTTTTAATGAACCATTGCAACTTGGAGAGTCGCATTTAAGATTTCATGAGGGACATCGCTTGTTTAATTTTGGCGTGTGCCTGACATCAAGTATTTCCCCGTAGGGCTGAGCCTAAGCTCTGACTTTGTGTTTGTCGACTGCCAATGCGCCGACCTCACTCCACACTTCCACTCCAAATTTTACAGCGCTTTGTATTAGCCGTGGCGACGATAACATGCCGAAATATAAGTCTTCCTCTTCGGAATTATAGGTCTATCATACTGACCCAATATGCACTCTTCTGTAGATGCCACCAGCTCCACCTGTCCCAACCCAATCACTGACTCACCCTAGGCGATTACTGCGATGTCTACCTCACCCATGACTCCATGAGTGTTCGGAAAGCTCATAATAGTGGTCGGAACCATGAGAGAAATGTTCTAGATTACTACCAACGTACGGCTCTTCCCCAGCTACCTCCAGACGTGCGCCCGCTTCTTTCAGAAGGATGTTCTAATGGTCGTTCTGTAGAAATTGGCCATGAGAAAGCCCAATCAGTCATTGACTCTATCACATCCTCATATGCCGCAGAAGGCCAAGCTGGCTCGAATCCTATGTTAAACCAAGGCGGGGGACCTATGGGCGGTCCAGGATTTCCTCCGCCTTTCGGCTTTCCAGGTAGGATTTCCCGTCTCCATACCTTTTTCCGAATATTTTCTTCAATCTGGCTCCAACCAAGCCCAAAGACACCTCTCCAAGGTGCTACATGAGGAATGGCGCTTACCTTCAGAACTACAGGCGGCATTCCTCCGCCATTTGGAATGCCTGGAGCCCCCCCTCCCGGAGGTCCAGGTGGTTTTCCTCCTCGTAAGATTCCTCCAATCCCTCTCTGTTTTCACTTTGAGGCTTTCTGATGCAATCTTGCAGCTCCTTTCGCTGGTCGTGGCGTTCCTTTCCCACCTTTTCCACCCAACGTAGGCCCTGGTGGTCCTCCGCCAATAGGGATACCTGGTATGCCATTCCCACCTCCAGGGGGAATGCCGCCGAACTTTCAAATGCCACCGCAAGGAGGATTTCCCCCTCAGGGAAGTCCACCGCAGCAAGGAGGGCCATTTCCTCCACCTGGGGGGTTCGGGGGGAATTTCCCTGGCGAGCGGCGGTAGCAGCAATTGGAAGGTTGAACGATTTGGAGGTTTCGAAGCTAAGCATCAGGTGGCGTCCAAAGGGTGGCTCGCTGGCTATCCAAGTTTAATGGGGAATATGTCAGGGTTTTGTCTTCGCCAATCCTTAGCTGAATATGGATATACCATGGTATTTTTGTACATAGTTGAATCTTGATTCACATCCTGAAGAGGCCCTAGACCCCTTGTCTAACTCGGACATGGATTCATTGGCCCTTATAGTCTCCAAGACCATACCCAGAGAACGCCATAGTACTATATGTAGCGAGATTTCCGCGTCATTACCGCTAATCTGCGATGTCATCTCTTCCCTGGATCGGGCGTCCAAGCTTCCGGCTGCCACTCCTCCCCTGCCCTCCCCCGATTTACCTTCCATGGATTCTCCTTTCCCTTCAATTTATCCTTCTCATGCCCTCTCTCCTCAAGGGCCCCCCTCTCTTTACCTCCCCCCACCTCCTCTTTCGTACCAACTACCTCCCCCTCGCCAACTCCCAACTCAAAATTCGCTCTCCTCGGCTTGTCGAGAACCGACGGTTTCGCCGCCCACCTATCATCTGCTGCTTTCGCTAACAATTTCAGCTGCGCTTGTCGCGCAACGTCGATTTGCTGTTCCTGCACCGAGGGAGGTGAAGGGCGGGTGTAGCGGAGCCATTGGTGCCATTGCGCTACTTCGAGTCAGTAGGGATTGAGGAAACGGAAAGTGGACCAAGGACATGGAAGGCGTACGGGGAATTTTGATATCCGAGTAAGGTATTCGAGGATTATGTTGGAGTATTCGGCGCGCTCGTGGGGCAGAGGGCGTAGGCTTGAAGTACCAGTATTTGTTGCCAGCGAGATCAGCACCTGGTGGTGGAGGAGGGAGGCGTCAGTGATAGGGATGGAGTAGGGAAAGTCGAGAGAGGATTGTTACCGGCTAGCCATCTTCTCCGCCATGGGAGTTTGAGGGCCTTCCATCTCTGCCACAACCGACTGAGAAGGGAAGACATACTACCACAGTACGGGCCTTTGCTCGAGGTAACGGATAAAGTATAAAAATGATCGTTGCCGGGATGCTCTAGAATTCAAGGTTCATCGCGTGTTTTATAGCGGAATCTGAGCAGCCGTTACAACGTCGTCCCAGTCTTCAGGAACGCATTCACAGATTTTGTTTACTCTGCATATTACAATTGTGTACCTAGCCTGCACTTATATAAGCATTAAAACGCATTACTTTTTCAGATCATACCAAGACGGCATGCACTGTAGGAGACTATCACCCCTCTAAACACCCCACCTGTACCATAGGACTGCCCGGCCAGTATGGCTTCAGTTTCGTCTCTCGACAAGGACCTCCGTAATCTACGTCTGGGCAAATATACTCCTGAGGCTGCCAAAGAGATAAGATCCTGGATCGAAGATGTTTTGGGAGAGCGCCTGGCTCCTGGTGACCTCTTAGAAGCGCTGAAAGATGGGATTGCTCTTTGCAAGTATGAGACTGCTCTCATGACATATCTCTAACCAACAGGCTTGACTAACACATGTTATAGACTTGTCAATCTAGCTGTCGGTCCACCTGGCGTACGTTACAAAGAGTCGTCTATGCCATTCGTACAGATGGAGAACATCTCCCATTTCCTCCGCGCGTGCCAGTCTTCTCCTCTGAGTCTGCAACCGCATGATGTCTTTCAAACTGTCGCCCTCTACGAAGCCAAGGATCCAGCTCAGGTATTGGTATGTATAGGATCCTTCAGTCGAAGAGCTCACGCGATACAACCAAGCAAATTCCCAAGCGCAATAGGAGGAAAGAAGAAAGGTGGGCCGATGAGTCCACAAAGCACTGGCGAGTACTCTGCCGGAAACGGTAAATACTCGCGAGCTAGGGGCACGAGCAATGTGAGCGAGTCTAGCTCGACAGTATCTAATCTAGGACCACAAGCATTAGGGGTGCAGACGAGTCCTTCGGGATTCTCGGATCCAAAAGCTTCAACATCCACGAACGGTGGCCTGCCAAAGTCACCACCAAGCAATGTCAGCAGCTGGAGCAAACGAACAGATGAAGGTGCTACAACTCCCGCATGGAACATCCATCAGTATGGCTATATGGGAGGTGCTAGCCAAGGCAACCAAGGCATCAGCTTCGGTGGGAGACGGCAGATTACTACCCCTGGACCCAAAGTTCCCAGCTTAGCGGAGAAAGAGCGAAAACGACGTGAAGAGGAGGCTGAAGCAGAGAGACTACGTCTACAAACTGAGGAGACGGAGTACAAGCGGCGAGTCGAACGGGAAGCAGAAGAAGAGAGGGAGAGGATTGCTGAAGAACAGAGATGGGCGGAGGAAACAAGGAGACAGAGAGAAGTCGACAGGAAGAAGGCAGAAGAAGAGAAGCGCAAGTGGGAGGTCGAGGAGAGGAAATGGAGGGAAGAGGAAGAAGCTCGAGTGAGGGAAGAGAAGGAGGCTGAAATCAGACTCGAAGAGGAGAGACAGCGCAAACGAACAAACAGTGATGCACGACTTAGAGGTCAATTTCTGAGCCAGTATCAAGCCGAGCAGCGTCAACTACCAACGCGACCGGACGAAGACCTTGGGCGAAGAGCAGAGAGGGAACGGGTGAAGGAGCTGGAAATGGAGCTGGAAAAGGCCAAAGAGCGGGAACAGCATTACGAGCGCGAACGAGAAGACCGCTTGCATTTAGATGGGGAACGTCAAGTTCTGGAAAGGCATGATATGAACGTCCGGCGCAAGGAAGAATCCGCTCGTGAGCGTTCACGAAGCAGAAACAGGGCTCTACCACCAGCCCCCCCACATTCGCACAAGAGCAGCGAGGACTCTTGGCGTGCCAATGAGCGCGACTATCTCCGCCAAGAATGGTCAAACCATCACAATGAGTCCTTCGGCCAACCATCACATCCGCAATCAGAAGATCTACCTCCGCCGCAACCTCCTAGACCTCTCCCAACCCCAAATGCGACTGAAATACCGAAAACAGAGTCCCGCCCCTCAGCACCGAGTCCCGCCAGCGCTTCCCGCCCTCTCCCAAACCCAGCTACTTACACAGCCTCCCCCTCCCCTCTTTTATTCCAACGGCCCACCTCACTATCGCCCTCCAAGTCACCCTTCCAACGCCCCCCTCCCTCTCCCACCAAACCTCCGCCGCCTTCCACAAAACCCGTTTCTCCCTTTAACAAACCCCCATCCTCCCTCCTCTCGCGTGAGATGGAACTTGAGCGCCTACGCCAACAGGAATGGGAAGAGAAGCAAAAAGAGACCAAGACTGCTGCTGAGCAAGGGGTCCGAGAAGGTGGTATTGGCCCTGGCGAAAGCTGGGATGTCAATCAATATGGGTATATGGGTGGAGATAGTCAAAATCGGGGTGGTGTGGGGCTAGGTGTGTCAGGGCCCAGGAGACAGATTATTGGGCCGAGGCAGATGGGGGGGAAGTGAGAGGCATTGTAGCAGGTACTGAACAGGGAAGGCACAGGTAGCAATGCGGAGGTGGTTTTGTGTAAAGCTTATGGTTACGACTGTTCTATCCATAGCGGTCTGGACAGGAATTCAGCATGATCAATATAAGATACCTTGGCTAACGAGAGTGCGTTAGGAAATTGCAGCAGTCAAAGATAGATATGCATTAAGATGTTATTGCCTACGTTAAATGTCAACAGAATGCTGCCACGGAAATGAAGCCTGGGAGATTTAGGTCCTTGATAGGCAGGCGATTGGAGTTCGACAAACAACATCATACTGCATCAGGCTGAACCGAACATTACCTGCCGAAACTCTACCTCGCCTGAGGAACAGTCACTGTTCATTTAAGAACTTCGATTGGTGCCTGACGGGAATGACTTGGCCATCTTCCAAGTTCCTGGTGACCATCATCCTTGTGTCCTCGACGCTTGCAATTGCTCAAACCACCTCAGCCACAAACACAACAATTTCTCAGCGTCGCGTCGGATGGGTATCCACAGGACACGGTCCGGGAACCTCAGATATCCTATGGAGCTGCTTTGTCACATTCCTGGTGTGCTCCTGGAAGTGCATCCATCTGAACATGCCGAGTCGGGAAGAATCCAGCGCTGGCTGGCATGGATGGCGTGGCTAGCCGTATTGGCCGAAGAGATGGCTATGGCAAATATGGCCGAGGAAGATGAAGTGGACGTGTATCATCGTCCTTGCCCCGGAGCTTCGTGTGGCTGTAGCTCTTGAGCAGTACATGGAGGCCAAGAGGTTGTGTACTATTTCAGGAGACCGCTCTACTATGGTTTACGCCTTCTATATCAATATGGGCGGTTTTGTCCTGAATTTGGGCGGTGGCCCGTTTTCTGCTCACGGTACGCGGGCAATCCGCGATGAGATACTGGACGGAGAGTTAAACAGCTCAGAATTAGGCCAGGATAATACGAGAGAGAAAGGACCGTATCTAAATTTAGCGTACTTGCGCTCGGAAGGTTAGTGACAGCAGTAGGCCTTATAGACTTGGTCGCCTCATTCACAACGAAAGCGTCCATCGAAGATTGTAGCAAGGCCGATGGTTTTCCAAAGCATTTACTTGTGTCCAGTCATCTTGGCTGATAGTCCAGAGCATAGCACGAGTCGCGGCTGGACTTCCCGTCACGCAGCTGGAACTTGCCACTGTGGATTTTGTTATCTGCGCTCTTGTTATGTACATTCTGTGGTGGGACAAGCCTTTTAATGTGGAATACACAACCTCTTCTCCTTAAAGCACCCGGAAATTGGGATCAGAGCATTAGAGCAAGCCGTCCGTGGCAGTACGAAGGACGTGTCCCTGACCTTTCATGGGATGGCATCCTGGACATGATTCTTGGACACGATAATTTTTGGTTTGCCTTGAGCGATCACAGAGCCATAACCACAGGTCTGCATGTCACAGCCATGATATTCTCGGCGCTGCACGTCGTAGCATGGAACTGGGATTTTCCATCGTCGACTGCTCAGGTCCTTTGGAGAACTTTCAGTGTCGC
>JAABUL010002938.1_pt1 | contig 26724 bp, 31 predicted proteins | sample 5559151 | NCBI WGS metagenome assembly JAABUL01 (sample SAMN10711876, study PRJNA513368) | rock metagenome | isolation source: Antarctica rocks | place: Antarctica: Victoria Land, Pudding Butte sud | reverse complement strand
CGGCGGCTCTCAAAGGATTATGAAGAACGCCCTGCGTCGAGCGTGGCCCTTATTCAGATCGCCCTATCCGCGCTGATGCTCAGGCGGTTAGCACCAGAATGACCTTTCTACACAGTCTCTTAGCCACCGCGTTCAGCGCAGGCAAGAAGCAGGACTTCAGGTTGTTCCAGGAAAGGGCGGCGGAACTTGGCAGCCGCAATATCACTGTCAACAGCGTCCTGCCCGGCACCGTGGAAACAGAGCGGCAAGAAGTGCTGACGCCGGAGCAGCGGGAGATGTTTGTCCAAATGACGCCGCTCACCCGCATCGGCCAGCCCGACGACATCGCAGACGTGGGTCGCCTTTCTGTGCAGCGATGACGCACGCCGGCTGACAGCGCAGAACATTCCCACAGCGAGCGGGCTTGGCTGAAACCAAAGGCGAGCCATAAGGCGGCCTCCAAATATTGGGCAGCAAAAACTTTGGGAACAATCATTGGCGGATTATCTACCAAATGGATATGCCAATAATGCAAACGCTCCGCCATCCCCTGTGTCTCGCCCTCGCAGCAACTGCCCTGCTTGGGATGAACGCTCGCGCTGCCGACAAGCGCGCTGCGCCTGCTCCCGTCTTCACCTGCGTGGACACCATGAAGGAAAGCCGGGACACAGTCGCCAACCCGCTGACCGAGGCGCAGATGAACCAGGATGTGCGTCTGACGGCCACGCTGCCTGTCACGCATATCAGCGTGGACACGCCCTACGACTACCCGGAGTATCTCGCCCGCTGGGTCGGGGCCGTGCGCCGGACAGGAAAGCGCGTCTGGTTCCGGTGCGCCTTTAATGCTTGGGAAGGCAGCTACAACACGCCCGCAACAATGACGCCTGCCGAGTACATCACGCGCCTGCGCGCGTTTGTCGCCACCCATGCAAGCCTGTTCCGTGCAGGCGACATCTTCGACCCACTGCCGGAGCCGGAGAATGGCCCGTACTGGGCAAGAACTTCGCCCCAAGGCAGCTCGTGGACCTGGAAGGATGCGCCTAACGCCACGACGGACGAATACAACCGCTTTTTTCTTCAGGCCTCGCAGGCGGCGCAGGAGACGCTCGCGCTCGCAGGCATCAAAGGCGTAATCACGACAGTGCGCTCCACCAACGGCTATATCGCCGCCCGGCCCACAACGCTGTACCCGGCTACGGTCGCAAAGATGGGACGGGTCACCACCGACAGCTACGTCGGCCAAGCTCCCAATGCTGCGCCCGCAGAGGCTCTGCACGCCCTTCAAGCCGAGATTGAGGGAATACAGCGCGTGCGTCATGTACCGCTTGTGCTGGGCGAGTTCGGCTACAGCACGCAGGGATTGGTCAGTGATGCTCAGCAGCAGGCCGTTCTAAAGCCCGAACTCGCCTGGCTGCGCGGCCTGCCATACCTCGCAGGGCTGAACTACTGGCATGGGGCAGGCTATCCGGCCCCCGACGTCTACAACGGCGCGCGTTTGTTCAGCGGCACGCGCGGGGCATGGACGCTGCGCCCTGCCGCCCATGATTTGTCGCAGGCGTACACTGTCCTGCTTGCAAGGGCAGCCATTAACGAACGCAAGACGCGCCCTGTTCGCTGACTATCTTTGCGTGAGCGAGGGGTTAATTAGATGGAGTAGTCTTCAGGCAGGGCGGCTTCGTCTTCGGGGTACACGGCCATGCGGCGGGCTTTGACGTGGACAGTCTCGCCCGTGCTAAGGCCTAGTTCGGCAAAGCGTTCGCGGGAAAGCTCGGCATTTAATGGCGTGCCTGTATCGCTGCGTTCCAAGCCGACGCGCACGGTGGGGCCGACGGCGCTGACGTGCCGGACAACGGCTTCCACCATCGGCGTGCCGTTGCGCGTGCGCTCAATGTCTAGGTCGTGGGGGCGAACATAGCCGACTTGCGCCCCTAAAGCATCGCTTTCGGTGTCTGGGGGAGGGGAGGTTTGCGTCAGCGGCTGGCCTTCGGGGTGGTCGCGCCCATGAAACAAGTTGACGCTGCCCAGGAAGCTGAACACGAACGGGTTCGCGGGGTGGTCGTAGACCTCCTGCGGGGTGCCGACTTGTTCTATCTTGCCGTGGTTCATCACGACAATGCGGTCGGCGACTTCCAGGGCTTCTTCCTGGTCATGGGTGACAAAGACGCTGGTGACGTGCAGCTCGTCATGCAGGCGGCGCAGCCACTGGCGCAGCTCTTGGCGGACGCGGGCATCCAATGCCCCGAACGGCTCATCCAGAAGCAGCACGCGCGGCTCCACTGCCAGGGCACGGGCCAGCGCGACCCGTTGCCGCTGACCGCCGCTGAGCTGGGACGGGTAGCGCGGGGCGAGGCCCTCTAGCTGCACCAGGCGCAGGAGTTCCAGCACTTTCTCTTTGATGGCAGTGTTTGAGGGGCGCGTGCTGCGGGGCCGGACGCGCAGGCCGAACGCCACATTTTCAAAGATGGTCATGTGCCGGAACAGCGCATAATGCTGAAACACAAACCCCACCTGCCGGTCGCGCACGCTGGTGTCGGTGGTGTCGGTCTCGCCGAACAGCACGGAGCCGGTGTCCGGGGTTTCCAAACCGGCAATCAGGCGCAGCAGGGTGGTTTTGCCCGACCCGGACGGCCCTAAAAGCGCGATCAATTCCCCGGTTTCCACGGCAAGATTGACAGTGTCCAGGGCGGTAAACGCCCCGAATGTCTTGGTGATATTCTGGATGGTAATGCTCATCACGCTTGCTCTTTTCCCGTTCGCCATTCCACAAGGCTTTTGGCGACCAGGGTCACCAACGCTAATATCATCAGCAGGGACGCGACGGCGAATGCGCCGACAAAGTTGCTGTCGTCGTAGAGCTGCTGGATTTGCAGCGGCATAGTGTTTGTCTCGCCTGCAATGTGCCCCGAAACCACGCTCACCGCGCCGAACTCGCCCATCGCGCGGGCATTGGTTAAAATCACGCCGTACAGCAATCCCCACCGGACATTCGGCAAGGTGATGCGCCAGAACGCCTGCCACCCGGTCGCGCCGAGAGTGATGGCCGCCTGCTCTTCATCGCTGCCCTGCGCCTGCATGAGCGGGATCAATTCGCGGGCGACAAACGGAAATGTCACAAACAGCGTTGCTAGAATAATCCCCGGCAGGGCGAAGATGATTTTGATGTCACGGGCGCTCAGCCACGGCCCAAACCAGCCGTTCGCGCCGAACAGCAGCACAAAGATCAGCCCGGCAATCACGGGCGAAACCGCAAACGGCAGGTCAATCAATGTCAGCAGGACGTTCTTACCCCGAAACTCAAACTTTGCGATGCACCACGCCGCCGCCACGCCGAACACGACATTCAGCGGCACGGCGATAAGTGCGGTCGTGATGGTGAGGCGAATGGCGGTCAACACATCCGGGTCGCGCAGGGCGGCGAAATAGGCCGCTTGCCCTCCGCGAAAGGCTTCTGCAAAGACGCTTGCCAATGGGACTAAAAGAAACAGGGCCAAAAATGCCAAAGCCAGGGCAATCAGCACAAAGCGCACCCAGGGCGGCTCTCCAACCGGTGTGCGTGTGCGGGCCGGTGCTGATGGGCGCGGCGCGAGTGTGGGTGTGTGTACCATAGGTTTGTTTTGTTGAAAGGCGGCCCTCATGCTCCAGACCCCACAGTTAAGTGAAGGTAGAGATGCCCCCCCCGCCCCAATTCTGGGGAGCCGGATAGGAATGCCCGTGCGGGCATGGGAAAGATACTGTGTCCTATTCCTAACCCTCGCCCGCTTCCGCACTGGCGGGCCTGGAAGGGCGGCCCGCCGGGTCTGCCAGTGCAGGAGAGGGACAGGCGCGCAGCGCCAGGGTGAGGGCCGCCCTTCGCGAACGCGAGGGCTGTCTTGCGGTCTCTCAGCCCGCGTTCCCACCCTGACGGCGGCGCGCATACGCCTGCAATACATTGATCACTAAAAGCAGGGCGAACGAGGCCACCAGCATCACCACGGCAATCGCGGTCGCATCAGCGTAGTGGAACTCATCCAGCTTGCTCATAATCAAATACGGCACAATCTCCGTGCGTCCCGGCAGATTGCCGGAGATAAAGACCACCGAGCCATATTCCCCCAAAGCCCGCGCAAACGCCAGCGCGAACCCTGTCACAGTCGCCGGGGCAATTAGGGGAAAGATAACCCGCAAAAAGGTCTGCATGCGGCTTGCGCCAAGAGACGCCGCCGCTTCCTCAATTTCCAGGTCAATATCTTCCAAGACAGGCTGAACCGTGCGCACCACAAACGGCAGGCCGATAAAGGTCAGGGCGACCAGAACGCCCAGCGGCGTGAATGCTACCTTAATGCCGTGCTGCTCCAAAACGTGCCCGATCCAGCCGTTCTGCGAATACACCGTGGTGAGCGCGATCCCTGCCACCGAGGTCGGCAGGGCGAACGGCAGGTCTACCAGGCCATCCACCAGCCGCCGACCGGGAAAGCGATACCGGGCCAGCACCCATGCGACCAGCAGGCCAAAGACAAGGTTGAGGGCGGCAGCCCCCAAAGACGCGCCAAAGCTGAGCTTATAAGCGGCGACCACCTGCGGACTAGAAACCACCGTCCAGAATGAATGGCGGCTCAATGTCGCGCTTTTGAAGAAGATCGCCGAGAGGGGGATCAGCACGAGCAGGCTGAGATAGAAAATCGTAAAGCCGAGAGACAAGCCAAAGCCCGGCAGCACGCGCCGTGGCTTTCGTTTGACTTGGGGCGGGGCAAGGGCAAGGCTCATAATAAAGAGTGAGGGAATACGGCCAAAAAGAGCAGTGCTGGAAGCATACTTCGGCGGCAGTGATCCAAGTCCCTGCCGCCGGGCGTGTCAAAAACTACTTTTGCGAAATCTGGTCAAAGATGCTGCCATCGTCAAAGTGCATCTTTTGGATTTGGTCCCATGTCCCAAACACCTTTTCCGCCGTGAACTCTGGGATCGCCGGGAACTGCTTGGCGTACTTCTTGGCAACTGCTGCCAGGCGCGGGCGATAGAAATGACGCGCGGCAATATCCTGCCCGGCGGGCGAGTACAGATACTTGAGGTAAGCCGCAGCGAGGGCGGAGGTGCCGTGCTGTGCCGCGACTTTGTCCACCACCGCCACCGGCGGCTCGGCCTGGATGCTGACTGAAGGATAGACAATCTCGTACTTGTCCGCGCCGCCGGGCTGGCTGACCGACAGCAGGGCATCGTTTTCCCAGCCCACCAGCACATCGCCGATGCCGCGCTGGGCGAACGTATTGGTTGCGCCGCGCGCGCCGCTGTCCAGCACGGGAACATTTTTGTAGAGAGCCTGGACATACGCGCGGGCGGCGTTCTGGCTATTGGCGTTCTTTTGCAAGGCATATCCCCATGCGGCCAGGTAATTCCAGCGTCCTCCGCTGGATGTTTTGGGATTTGGGGTGATGACAGCAACGCCGGGCCGGACTAAATCCGTCCAGTCCTTGATCTGCTTGGGGTTGCCTTTGCGCACCAGAAAGACTATGGTGGAGGTGTACGGCGTGCTGTTATTAGGCAGTTTGCTTTCCCACCCGGCGTTGATGTCTCCCGCTTTTTGAATGGCATTGATGTCCGAGGCGATGCCCAGTGTCACCACATCCGCGCCCAGGCCGTCAATCACGCTACGGGCCTGTTTGCCCGACCCGCCGTGCGACTGCTTGATGGTTACGTCCTGCCCGCTTTTGGCCTTCCAATATTGCGTGAACACTGTGTTGTAATCTAGGTAGAACTCCCGCGTGGGGTCATAGGAAACGTTCAGCAAAGTGGCGCGGCCATGCAGTCCCGAAGTTGTCTTGCTTTGTGTCCCACAGCCGCCGACCAGCAGCAGGGGCAAAGCGAAAAGCGGCAGCAAGAGCAGGGAAGACAGGCGTGGCATGACAAAGTCCTTTCACGTGAGCACAGACAACAGCATTGAGTAGGCATTATGTCACGTATAGGACGCATTGTCAATAACTTTACTAGGAAATGATTGGCCGTAGTTTAGGCCGTTGTTACCCCAACCCATTTTGGTGGTGTATTGGTTATTGGATTGGGAAGACGAGAGGTCTCAGGGAGTGCCCAAAGGAAGGTCGGCGCTGCCAAGCACGACTGCTCTGTTCGCACCTGCCCTCGGCCGCACGCAGAGCACGCGCCCGAACGCCGTATCGTCGCCAATCTTGAGGCGCTGAGGAACACTCGCCACGACAACATCCTCTGTTCGGTCGGGGAAGTGCAGGCGCAGATGTACGCTCTTTCCGTCGTTGGCATCTATTCGTTCCACTGTGGGCAGCGGCGCCGGCTCCGTGAACGGAACCAAAATAGTGCACAGCGTTACAGGCAGGGAAGTCTTTGTGACCAATGCCACGACCGGGGCTTCCGTCGCCGTCCGACGCGGGCCGGGCAGGAAGCCCTTACGCAGTTCCAACTGTGTCTGTTCCCCACTCGCTTCAACAGGCAGGATGAGTACGTTCGTGCCCTGCCCGTATCCCGTGCGCACGGAAGCGCCGGCAATATGCGGAAGGGCATCGGCAGGCAGATGAAACAGGCGCGTCAGCTCATGGCGCTCAGGGTCTGCGGCCCCAGCCGACGCGGTCACGGTATCTACCACGACCCAATAGCCGGGCTTGACAAACACCACGCTGCGCTGGTGGGTCACGCCATTCTGCTCTATCAATCCCGACGCGTAATCTAGAGTGGGGGATGTGTCCCAGGCGAGCAGCGTGGGGACTGCATGAGGCTGTTCCTTGCCGTCCACCATCAGGACATTGTGCGCTGCCGTGGTCCGCAAGTAGGTCCTGGAAATGTCGGCATCGTAGTTGCCGATACCGGGGTCGATCAGCAGGTCGCGGCCTCCGGCGTAGAGCAGCACCTGGAGCGCGTCCAGATGGCAGTGCCCGCCGTGCCAGGGGGCGCAGTCAAACAGCAGGCAGCTGTCGCGGGCTTCCCAGCCCGTCCGCATGGCAACGTAGTGAGAATTAGGCAAAGCCGATGACGTGAATGCAGGCGCGTGTTTGGTTAGCTTCGGGTATGTCTCCAAGACGCTGGGGCCAAATGTCCAAATCCACCCGGCAGGGACTTCATCTGTGGCGAGATAACGCATGTCGGCCCGTTTGTACAGCAATGCACCCATGCCCATACTGCTTTGAATATCTTCTTTCCCGCAGTCGCCTATGGGAAACACACGCCGGTCCGGTCGGCTAATCTTCATCAGGGCTTCAAACATCTTCTCGTGCCGGTCCAGCAGTCCGGGCGTTGCGATCCCGTTGTGCATGCAAAGCTGGGCAATGGCAATATATTCATCCATGACGGCTGTATGATAGCCGGCGGACATCTCCCAGTGCATGCCATCGGGTTCCACGTCTTTGTGCATGTGCTCGGTCAGATAATGGAGGCCCGTCGTGCGCCACGTTGCAGCGTCTTTGAACTCAGGGAGCATGATGCCGAGCATTGTCAGGCCGGTCGTTTCCACCACCTGCCAGTTGCCTGCCCGGTAGTTTTGCGTCCACTGGCTCAGGTAGCGCCCGTGTTCGGCCAGTGACTTAGTCATCTGGTACTTCGCTTCGGCCCCAAACTCCGGCGCATCCATGAACAGCTGCATCGCGTGGAACCAGTTGGGGATACGGATACCGCATTCCAATGTCCGCCAGCAGGTCTGCCAATCGCTGAATGACTTGTGGGCATTGGCAGGCACCGGGTTCTTGGCGATCCACCGCGTGAGCATGTACACGAAGTCAGCGGCGTATTTAGGGTCGCGGGTCGCCTAGTACGCATGGCCCATCTCCGGCCAGTAAGCGAAGCGGTTGAGGACATTGGTCCATTCGCCGGGCACGGGGTGCCAGTCCAGGTCGTGTTCCAGGTGCATGTGGATGCCCTGCCAGTCAAAGTCGCGGGCCAGGACGGCGTCGGCGGCAGGGACAGCGCGTTCCAGGCCGCCGTAGTGCTCTTTGTATATCTGGGTGATGAGCGGGCGGTCGGCGCGTGACCAGAGCCAGTGCGGACGGTTCGCGCTTTCTAAGTGCGTGGCCCATGCGGCCTTAGCGGCGGGCCAATCTTTGGCGAGCACGGCGCGCTGGACAGCGGCCAGTGCAGGCCGTGTCAGGTCCAGCATGCCGAAAAACTCCGCTTCGCTGCCAATGGCATTGGGCGATGGGTTTGAGTGGGTGGGGGCGGTCATAGTGAGTGCTTCCGCCGAATGCGCCGCAAGGGTCGTTGTCAGCAATGCCACTGACCCTAGCCTCAGCAGTGCGCGGCGCGTGAGATATTCCATAATTGCTTTTCTTTTCTTCCGCCCGCCCTGTGCAGGCCGGCATTGACTGTGGGTTGCAGGCCAGAAAGTCACCTAGTGGGCGTGAGGGACAGAAACACAACATCGTTTTCGCGCATCGGCAGGGAAGCCTCGAACACGCCGTCGCGTCCCACAGTCACCGGCCCTGCCTGCTCGGGCGCATCGTTGTTGATTGCCGCGAGGCCCGTCACCTGCATCGGCGTCAGGTCGGCGGGCATGCCTATATCTCGGTAGCTGTCGTACACGTCGTTATGGCGGTACCCGGTCCGGTGCAGCGCGAGAAGATAGCGTCCGGGGGCAAGGCCCGCCACGCGGAAGGGCACGGCGGCCAAGGCGCGGGTCGGCAGGTCGCGGGCGAAGAATACTGTGTCGCTTGAGTCCTGCACGGGCTGATGGAAGTCCCAGACTAGCGCGGTGATTGTTTTGCCCTGCCGGCAGACCCACGAAGACGGGTCGGCGTTTGCCAGCTCGGTGTCGCCCATCTCGTGCAGGTATTGATACGCATAGAACGCGGGCTTTTTCAGGCCGTCCCGGCTGATAAGGCCGAAGCCGCCGTGGAAAGGCGACGGGGCGAACCCGTTCTCGTCAAACACGTCCGAGAATGTCCAATAGGACATGGAGTTTGCCGCCCCGCCAATGCGTTTCAGCTTTTCCAGGATGTACGGGGCTTCCAAATAACTGTCGTGGATGGGGTCGCGGTCGGAGTAAGACGCGCTCCATTCGGTGATATGCAGTTCCAGGTTCGGCATGGCCGAATGCCGGATCTTTGCCCGTGTGTCGACAGGGATACCGATAACCGCGCCCGGCGACGGGTTCAGTATCTTGATCTTATGGCCCGCTGGGTCCTGTCCGAACGCGTTGCCGTAGTCGTGGGTGGAGATAAAGTCCAGCGGCAGTTTGTTGGCCCCGCAGTAATCGATCAGCTCTGTAATCCATGCCGGGCCTGCCGTGGCCGGGCCGCCGACCCGGTAGTCGCCGCAGACGCTCTTAATCGCCGGGGCGGTGGCGGCGTACAGCGTCTCGTAGTCTTCCAGCTTGTGCGTGTAGAAGCCGGGATGGTTCGGCTCGTTCCAGACCTCAAAGTACCAGGTCTTCACTTCGGCCCGCCCGAAGCGTGCTTCTAAGTGGCGGGTGAAGGCCGTAATAAGCGCTGTCCATTTGGCATAGTCTTTGGGGGGAGACACGTTCACTTGTCCCCGAAAGCCTGTTCTCGCAGCATTGCTTGCCAGAGCCGTGGGCATGAAGCTGATTTCTACAAATGGCTTCACGCCTGCCTTGAGCATGGCCCCATACACAGCATCCACTTTGTCCCAGTGGTAGTAGGGGACGCCCTGCGCGTCTTCGTGGTACACGTCCATCTCGTCGCTGAGAATGCCGTGGAAGCGCAGGTAGCGGAAGCCGCAGAGGGCGTGGGCAACCGCCAGCTGCCGCTGCCAGTCGGGGCGCAGGCCGAGCCAGGCATTGCCCGACCCGACACACATCTCCGGCGTCCGATCCATCGGCCCGCGCACCTGTGCGACATTGACAGTGATCGCGCGGGGCGCAGGCGATGCGGCTGGAGCAGGGGGCGTCGTGGGGGCAGGGGATGCGCTTTTTGCATCCGGCAGGGGACAGAGCAGCAGCGCGAGGGCGATTGCCGGGAGTAGTTTGTGCTTCATGATTCCTATTTCTGCCGGTACGCTTGGCATAGGACAACTAAGAGGGACAGCCTTTGGGCTGCCCCTCTTTCATAACCTTGATTGCGGCTTAAACTACCTGGCGAGGCCAGTAACTATGCAGAAGTTTACTGAATAGAGAATGTCCCCGCTGGCTCGTTGCCTTTTGACATTGAACCATAGAACTTGTTAGGTTGCCTCGCGGTGAACGGCCTGGGGCATGGCCTGAATGAGCGCACGCAGAACCGTGTTGACGGCTTCCTGAGTGGTAAACACTGCCGCAACATCTGGGTCTAACGCTATAGTATTTTGAGGCGAAGCCATTCGTGCCGCAAAACGGTTTGGACGTGCCTTGCTATAATCCAACCGATATTCCGGCAGCAGTTCATCAGAAACAGTATCCGGGTCAGATAACTTTAATTCATTTGTTTTCATAATCTTGACGCTCCAAATAGGTGACAGGACGCGCACTGATAAGACGTATGCCATCTTGACGTTCTGTAAAGCAAACCAGCAATAATCGGCTTCGGTCAGAGTGACCAACAAGGAATTCGCGTACTTCTGTTTCTGAATGTTCCGCGTCCTCAAAATTAATCGCTAGCTGGTCCTCGAAGACGCTTTTGGCCTCTTCAAATGAGACTTTATGCTTTTGTATATTGCCAGCGGCTTTGGTGGGGTCCCAAGCGAAATCCATACCGTATTATAGCCGCAAAGCAAACGAATGAAAAGGGCTAAGGTATAGTCTTGGGCTACCTCGAACGGCCTAGAGCCTGTTATGAACTTTGAGGGCTTTGCATGTGTTTTTTTGCAGTTGTTTTTTCTGCGATGTGCATCCGCAAATCCTACCCCTCAGATGTGTCCGATGGCAAATGGGCTTATCGCCCCTATCTCACTTGCCGCAGACACCCTGGGACAGTTGCTGGCTCTGGCGGTCACGCCCGCCAACGAGCAGGAACAGATGCAGGCGTCCGATCCATCGTCCCACGCACCTGGGCGACATTGACAGTGATCGCGCGGAGCGTGGGCGATGCTGCTAGGGCAGAAGATGTTGAGGGGACAGGGGCTGCGCTCCTTGCACCCGGCAGGGGGCAGAGCAGCAGCGCGAGGGCGAGTGCTGAAAGAAGACTGTGTTTCATGGTTCCTTTGTCTGCTGGGCGGCGAGGCATGAAACGTTCAACAGGGGCGGCCTGCATGGGCCGCCCCTCTTTCATGCCCAACTTTGTCTTTGTCCAATGCGCGAGGGGAGCAGCCTCGCGGAAACTCTTACGTGGGAGAGAAGGTGGCATATGCCGTGCCGCCATTGCATGCTGTCCCCATCTTGTCGGCACTTGCCGCCTGCCCGCCATTTAATGTGCCGCCATCATAGCCAGTTGTTGTTCCACTTGCGTAGTCCTGGTTGAACTTCCCGCAGTCGGAATTGGTATTGCCCCAGCCTGCGGAAACTGCATCTCCACGCATCCACTTGGCATGACCATCTGTGAACGTGTAATTTGCGCCGTCGCTGTGAACTGCGGTTTTTGCAAAGTTGCCTGCACTGGCTGCTGTGCCCGCGAATAGACCAGTGACATATTTTGGCCCGTTGTTGCCTGCGGATGAAATGCCGTTGCCGCCGGGTGAGGAGCCATCAACGAGGCCCGCCGAGGAATTCGTAACGTCTGCCTGCTGCCCTTGGCACTCAAACAGCAAAATGGTGGAAGCGGCTGCGGTGAGTTTGGCGAGCGTGTACGAACTATGTGTGTTGCCATTCTTTGGATGGGTTATCAGATCACGATTGTAGCCGTAAGAGATAGGCAATCTACCACGGGCGTTGGCAGCAAAGCCCCCGTTACTACGAATATCCAATGAGGTTTGGGTGCCGGAGGTAGCATCATCAGGGCATTTAAAGACAGAAGTGGATTTGACGTAACTGTAGATTTGTCCGCCCCAACCCTGTCCGTAGCTGACATTGCCGCCGTTACCAAACCCCATATTCCCATTAGGGTAGGTCTCATCGTAGTCTTGATTGTATTGCAAAACGCCGATTGCAAGTTGCTTTTCATTAGACAAACACGACGTTTGTCGTGCTTTCTCCCTTGCCTTAGCGAAGACAGGGAACAGGATGGCGGCGAGGATCGCGATAATGGCGATGACGACGAGCAGTTCTATGAGCGTGAATGCATGGGCTTTGCGCCCGTTACGAGAGGGTGACATGGGGAAACTCCATTCTTTTGTTGTTTGTCGGCGTTCTTTTTGGTACTAATCACGATAAATCTAGGGTCAGCTTCTTACCCAAGCAAAAGGCTGTTATCACATAGAAGGCGGCGGCGCGGTTGAGTCGCGTACTACTAAATGTGCCGGAACCAGCGTTACTTCTGCGGTGGCCTCCCGGCCTTCAATCTGGTCCATCAGCTTGCGCATGGCTTCTTGGGCCATCAAGCGCAGCGGGTGGGCCACTGTTGTTAGGTGGGGCAGGGTGGTCACAGCCCGCAGGTCGTTGTCGTACCCGACCAGCGAGATGTCCTGCGGGACGCGCAGGCCCAGCGACTGAAACAGCAACAGGGCCTCGACCGCCAGCGCATCGTTGAATGTCATCACCGCCGTCGGGCGATCCGGCCTGCGCAGGAGTTCTGCGAGAGGCTCGGCTTCCTGCGCAAACACGATTGGGCAATCCGTGGCGGACATGCCTTTGCCGCGCACAGCCTCCTGAAACCCGGCAGCCCTCGCTCGCAGCGTTACTCCTTCTAATGGGAAAGTCCAGTAAGCAATCTTCCGATGCCCAAGTCCCCATAAATGCTCCACCGCCTCGGTGATCCCCCCACGGTTGTCGCCCTGCACCGCAAACCGCCCACAAGACGCCCCAATCTCCACAAACGGCAGGCCCAGGTCGCTAAGCCTCTGTATCCAGGTCTCGTGCTGGGAGTGTCCAAAGATAACAACGCCGTCCAGACGCCCATCCAGCAGATCGCCCGGATGCAGCCCTGTGCCGCTGTCTTGATCCGTCATCAACTTGTCCATAAACATCATGGACTGCATCTTGGCCTGCGCCGCCGCCAGGCTGACCTCCAAAAACAAATCCTGACAGTACGTGTTGCGGCCTTCCGTCAAGCCATGCGGCGATGTTACCAGGCCAACCGTGTGAATACGGCCTGTATTCAACGCCGCTGCGAGGCTGTTGCGCTGGTAGCCCGCCGCGCGCGCGGCCTCCAAAACGCGCCCCCGCGTAACCGGCGAGATGCGCGCCCCCGCGCGTCCATTGAGGACATAGGACACTGTCGCCCGTGAAACACCAGCCAGGCGCGCAATATCTTCACTCGTCACCCTTTTTTGTTTCAAAGCCACAGTGATTACTCGTGTCACCAATCCAGATTATTTTGCTTACGCGTGTAACTAATATTTGGTATTATAACAGGGCAATGCCATACTGTCAAGCCTTTTATCCGTTTCCGGGGCAACTGTTATTTTGCTTTCAACTCACCTCTTTTCATGCAAATAAGCACAGCCGCCTGCCCTGTTTTGTCGACGCAAAGCCCCGGTCGCCTGATGGTCTACGGCACGCGGTCTGCCTCCGCAAGCTTTGAGTACGCACAGAGGCGGGGGAGGGAGTCTGATACGGGACAGGGACGCCGTTGTACACTCGTTTCCCACTCTTTCCATAGGCTTACCAACGACGGAGCAAATCGTTCCGTCGTTGGTATGCGCTTGCAATGCCCAGGAAACACGCAGGCAGCGTCTTCGCCACGCTGCTGCTGCAAAAAAGGCGAGCAATGGCAAGGCGAACAAAATTAGACAAACCTCAGGCCAAGAATCGCTTTTAATGTGTGATACAATACTGCCATGCGAGTCGTAGACATGATCGGTAAAAAACGCCGGGGACAGGCGCACACCGCCGACGAAATCAATTTTCTGGTGCAGAACTATGCGCGCGGCGCGATACCCGACTATCAGATGAGCGCGTGGCTGATGGCAGTCCTGTGGCGCGGGCTGACCGAAGAAGAAACGTTCGCCCTGACCGGGGCGATGGTGGTCTCGGGGGACGTGCTGGACCTGTCCGACCTGCCGGGCGTGCCCGTGGACAAGCACAGCACAGGCGGGGTAGGGGACAAAACAACGCTGGCCGTGGTGCCAATCCTCGCGTCGGCGGGCGTGCCGGTCGCCAAAATGAGCGGGCGCGGGCTGGGCCATACGGGCGGCACATTAGACAAGCTGGAAAGCATTCCGGGCCTGCGCACGCAGTTGTCTATCCCCGAGGTGCTGGCGCAGGTGAAAAAAGTGGGCGCGTGCATCTGCGCGCAGACGGAGCGCCTTGTGCCCGCCGATTACAAGATGTATGCCCTGCGGGATGCGACCGACACCGTGGAGTCGCTGCCGCTGATTGCCGCCAGCATCATGAGCAAAAAGATCGCGGGCGGCAGCCGGGCCGTGGTGCTGGATGTAAAAGTCGGCGGCGGGGCGTTTATGAAAACACGGGACGAAGCCCATGCCCTTGCGAGTTTGATGATCAAAATCGGGGCGGCGCATGGGCAGCGCGTGGTCGCCCTGCTGTCCGGCATGGATGTGCCGCTGGGCTACAATATCGGCAACCGGGTGGAAGTGCGGGAAGTTGTCAGCCTGCTGCAAAACAATCCGTGGACCGAACAGCGCCTGCGCAGCCTGGTGTGCGCCCTCGCCGGGGCCGGGTTTGTCGTCGCGGGCGCAGCGGCGACTCTGGACGATGGGCAGGCTCTGGCCGCAGCACAAATCGAGTCCGGGGCGGCATGGCAGAAGTTTTTGGAGATCGTGGAAGCGCAGGGGGGCGACACGGATGTGCTGCTCCATGCCGCCAAACCGCCCCAGCCGCGCGTGAAGTGGGATGTGAAGGCGACCCAAAGCGGCTTCGTGACCCATCTGGATGCGCAAAAAATCGGGCTGGCGGCGATGCATCTCGGGGCAGGCCGTGCGACCAAAGAAGACCGAATCGACCCGACGGCAGGCATCGTGCTGCGGGAAACGGTCGGCTGCGAAGTCACGGCGGGCAATGTGATCGCCACGCTGTATACGTCTGAAGAAGCCGCCGCGCGCGCGGCGGCCTCCGAGGTGCAGGCGGCGTTTACCCTGGGCGCGTCCGCCTTGCCCGACGAGCCGCTGATTTATGAGACACTGGGGCTGTGACGGACACAACAAGCATCCTTCAAGACTTGGAGCAGCAGCTTCAGGCCGAGTTCGCGCGCCTCAACACCGCCCACTTCGGGGGCAGATTGACGACGCCTGAGATTGTGGTTTCGCGGCGCAAGACCTATGGCGGCTATTATCAGCCTGCGCGGCACCGCATTGTGGTCAGCTATCAGGCGTTTCAGGAGCACGGCTGGCCGGAAACGCTGAACACGTTTCGGCATGAAGTCGCGCATATTGTCCACCCCAACCACTCGCGTGCGTTTTGGACGCTGGCGTTGGAACTGGGAGCGTCCCAGCGGCACGCGTCTGCGCCGCTGGCAGTGCCCCCCGCGCGTTTCCTCTATGCCTGTCCTGCCTGCGGGCGGCGCATGGCCCGCCGATCCCGTCTGCGCCGGGCATCGTCCTGCGGGGCCTGCGACAAGAAGTACAACCCCCAGTATCAATTGCAGTTGGTCAGCCGCTAAGTTTATTTTCGGCCAAGCAAGGGTACATTGGAACAGCCCCCTGGGGCAACAAAGGAGTACACCCTTCATGTTCCCAATTTCCAACAAGCGCGCTTTGCTGATTACGGCAGGCGGCGCGATGGTCGCCTTGATCGCCGCCGGATGTTCGCATCAGGAGGACACGCCGCCCGCGCAGGTCAACACCACGACAAACGTCACGCCCCCAACGCCCGCGCCCGGCGTTTCCACGACCACGGTCGTGCCCGGCCCGACAAACACCGTCACCAAAACCAATGTCACGCCTTCCACCAACAATACCAATGCCGGGACGGGCGGAGCGACCGGGGCGCAGGCAGCCACCGCCGAAGCGATCAACAAAGCCATCCACAACAACACGCAGATGACCGGCGCGCGGGTCACCGCTGTCGTCAATGCGTCCGGTGCAGCCCGCCTGACGGGAACGGCGCAAAATAAGCAGCAGAAGGGTCTCGCTGAATCCGCCGCCCGGCAGACAGCGGGCGTCAGCAGCGTCATCAACAAAATAGAAATCGTGCCCACAGGCGGCGTAAAATCTTCCGCAAGCCCTGCCCCGGCCCCCAAGACAAAGATTATTGTGGTGCATGACAAAGCCGCCACGCCCCCGGCAAGCTCTTCGGACCAGCCCGCCCCAAGCGGCACCAGCACCGGAGCCAATGCCTCCAGCGGCACAGCTGCGGGGACGGACAGCCCGCCCCCTCCCGCCTCAAACACCGACACCAAAGGCCAGTAGATAAACAAAGCGCCTGCCCTTGACTTGAGCGCAGGAGCATGATACAATAGGCCATCTGAGCGGGGCTGATAGGTCTACCTATCGGCCCCGCTATTGCTGTATAAGCTAAGCGAGCACCAAAGCCCAAAGGCGGGAAAAGAGCAGAGGATGAAATACCGCACGATATTGCTGTTCGGCGCGCCCGGCAGCGGCAAAGGGACGCAGGGGCATATCCTGGGCAACATTCCAGGCTTTGTGCATGTTTCCACCGGGGAGATGTTTCGCGACCTGCGCGTTGGGTCGCCCCTGGGCCGCATCTTTTTAGACTACACCAGCGACGGCTCCCTGGTGCCCGACGACTTCACAGTCCAGCTTTGGAAAGAGCACATGGACACCCTGGTCGGGCTTAACCGCTACGACCCGCAGGCCGACACGCTGATCTTGGACGGCATCCCGCGCACCGTCAAGCAGGCGCGTCTGCTGGAAGACCTGCTGGACGTGCAGCGCCTCTACTATCTCAACTGCGAAGACAAATCAATTTTATACGACCGCCTCAAGAACCGTGCTCTGCACGAGAACAGGCTGGATGATGCGTCCGATAGCGTTATCAAGAACCGCCTGTATGTGTATGAAGCGGAAACAGCGCCCATTCTCGGCTACTACCCGAACAGCATCGTGCGCCGCATAGACACAGGCCGTTCGCCCGTAGACGTGCTGGCCGAGATTGTCCTTGATCTGAAGCAGCTCAGCCCAGTGAAGCCCAAATTGGAGCCGAACCACTAAGAATTGGACCAAGCTGCCGTCATAAACCATTGACAGACCCCCCTGCTTGGTGCTATAATTGCTCCCGTTGTTTCAGAGCGAAAGGAAGTGTTCCCCCTATGTACGCGATAGTCCGTGCCGGTGGCAAGCAATACCGGGTGGAAGAAAAGAATATCCTCACCGTAGACAAGTTTACGGGCGAGGCAGGCGACTCGGTCACCTTAGGCGAGGTGCTGTATATCGGCGGCGTAGACAGTCCGCAGTGGGGCAAGCCGACCGTGGAAGGCGCGACCGTCACCGCCACCATTGTCGAGCAGACCAAAGGCAAAAAGATCGACGGCTTCACTTACAAAGCCAAGAAGAATATCCACAAGCACTGGGGCCACCGCCAGCAATTGACCCGCGTGCGCATTGAAAGCATTGCCCCCGCCGCTTAACCCGAGGAGTTACCTAAATGGCACACAAGAAAGGCGTCGGTTCGACGCGCAATGGACGCGACAGCAACCCCAAGATGCTGGGCGTCAAAGAGTATGCGGGCGAGGCCGTCAAGCCCGGCAGCATTTTAATTCGCCAGCGCGGCACCCAGTTTGACCCCGGCGTCAATGTCGGCATGGGACGCGACCATACCCTGTACTCGCTGATTGCAGGCTTCGTCAAGTTCGAGGGCCACAGCCGCCAGTCGCGGCGCATCAGCGTGTATGCCGAAAAGCCCGTCTACGATCAGCCCGCCGAGAGCGCAGATTAGCAAAGATTAAAAAAAGCGCCTCTGCCGTAGTCGGCAGGGGCGCTTTTTGTGCTCTAATCTCGCCACGCCGTGCGCATGGCCGCCAGGGCTGATCTGATGTCTTCCGGCGAGATGTCTAGATGCGTGACCGCCCGCAGGCGCTCGCCGTCCCCGCTCACGTGCACGCCCTGTGCCAGCAAACGCTCCCGCGCCTCAATCGCCGTCATGCCCGCCACCGTGAAGAAGACTAAATTGCTCTGCACCAAGTCAGGGTTGATGGAAACACAGGGGATTTCCGCCAGCCCTTGCGCCAGTGCGAATGCATTCTCCTGGTCTTGATGCAAACGTTCAATATTGCAGTCCAGTGCGTATAAGCCCGCCGCCGCAGCCATGCCCGACTGGCGCAGCGATCCGCCCAGCATCTGCTTTGCGCGCCAGGCCTGGCCGATAAACGCCTGAGACCCCGCCAGCACAGCCCCCATCGGGCACCCCAATCCCTTGGAGAGGCACAGGGTCACGCTGTCAAACGGCCCGGCGACCACCTGAGGAGAAACGCCCAATGCGACGGCGGCGTTCAATAACCGTGCCCCATCCAGGTGCAGGGCGAGGCCGAGCGCCTTTGCCGCCTGCGCCATGTCATTGGTTTCGGCCATCGTCCACACCGTGCCGCCTCCGGCATTGTGCGTGTTCTCGGCACACACTAAACGCGTAGGCGCGAAGTTTTGGCCGTCGGGCGCGACGGCTTCCCTCAGTTGATGGGCGGAGAACACGCCGCGCTCCGTGGACACCAGTGCCGGGACGGCTCCGGCGACGGCGGCATAGCCACCCGCTTCCCAGCGGATAATATGGCACCGGGCTTCGGCGACAAAGCTGTCGCCGGGACGCAGGTGTGTCCGCAGGGCCGCCAGATTACCCATGGTCGCGGACGGCAGAAAGAGGGCGCTTTCCTTGCCGAGCATGGCGGCCACTCGCTCCTGCAAAGCGTTGGTAGTCGGGTCTTCGCGCCGCTGCTCATCGCCTACCTCGGCGGCCATCATCGCGCGCTTCATGCCTTCCGACGGCTTGGTGGCCGTGTCGCTGGACAAATCTATCACTCCCGCGTCTCCTTATCTTGCGTGTGTCTCCAAGTAAGCTTCGGCAGACGTGCGCACTTCCCATTCCGGGTCTTCCAGCAGCGCGCGCCAGCCGTCATCGGTGTCCCGGATGGCTTCTATGAATGACCCGAACACGGATGCCATGTCCGCGCGGGGCATGGGCGCTTGCACAGCCTGCCGGTTTTCCGTAATTTGCGCCGTGTCCTGCATGGACACCAAAACGCCCCCAATGTTGGCCTGCCCCAGCACCCAGCGCAGATGCGCCTGCGCCGCGCTTTGCCCGGTGAAATTGCGCGTCATGTTGCGCAGCCGCCATGTGTTGGGAAAGCGCACGAAAGAAACATCGCCCAGCCAGCCGAATGTTTGGGCCGCCAGTGTCGCGATCCCCTGTTCCGCGCAGGCCGGCAGCAGGCGCATTGATGCCCTCTGATCCATAAAGTTGAAGCGCGTGATAACGCAGTCGGGCACGTATTGCTGCTGCTGAATGGCGCGCGCCAAATGATCGTATTCCCCGCAGCAGGCTGCCCCAAGATACGCGATATGCCCTTGAGCGCGGGCGGCTGTCAGCGCCCGCATCGCGCCTGCCAGTCGCGCCCGCGTATGCACGTCCGCCCGCACGTCATAACATATGGAACACGTCCAGACGCTCCGTGCCCAGCAGTTCTTGTTTGCGGGCAATCGCGCGGGTGACAGCGTCATAGGCTCCGGCTTCGGTGTCCGGGCAGCGGGACAGGGCATCGCCGTCGGTCGTGCTGACTAAGACATTCTCGCGCACGCCCAGCGTTTGGATGCTCTGGCCCAGCGAGGCCGCTTCGCGCTCGTGCGCGGCGTGAAAGAGCGTAATCCCCGCGTCCAACGCGGCCTGCATCACTGCGGCACGTTCAGAGACGCTTGCGCAGTAGATGTCCGGGGCCGGGGCCGGGTCTTCCGGCGCGCGACGCCAGGGACGCTCGGCATAGCATAAACTTCCGGTCTGCAAACGTGTCATCTCTGGCCCGATCCTTCTTTACTCTTGCGTTACTCTTGACAAAGAGCGCCTAAACCGCTAAGATTATGGGTAACACACACCTATGGCAAAGTCACCCTACGACATCGCGCCCGGCGCTTCTTTTGCCCAGGCCGCTTCCACGTCTCTGCGCCAGCAGCTCCACGAACTGCTGCATCACCTGCCCGGCACCCGCGCGGGCGACGATGCGGAGGCTCTGCACGACATGCGCGTCGCTTCCCGCCGTCTGCGCTCTGCTTTGTCGGTCTTTGCTGAAGCGTTTCCCGCCCGCCTGTTTGCGCCGCTGGAAAAGCAGGTCGCCAAAGTCACCGATGCCCTCGGGGCCGTGCGCGATGCCGATGTGCTGATCGAGTTTATGGAAGCCCAGCGCCAATCCGCCCCGGAAAGCGCGCGCGTCGGCCTGGATGCTTTTCTGGAGCATCTGCATAAAGGGCGCGATGCCGAGCGCGTCCACCTGGTCCGTGCCCTGGACACGTTAGAGAAAAGCCGGTTTCGCAAGGACTTTGATGCCATGCTGAACGCTGCCAATCCCCCTGCCGAGGTGACGCATGGCTAAAGCGCTGCCCATTATCGCGACCAATCCCGGCGGCAGCCTGGCGGAGAATGCCCCGCTGATGCTCCACACGCGTCTGGAAGAGATGTATCGGTTCGCCCCGCTCGCCCTCCACCCGGACAATGTCAACGACCTGCATGCCATGCGCATCGCCGCCAAGCGCCTGCGCTACACGATGGAGATTTTCCATGCCGTCTTCCAGCAAGACGACACGGCCAAAGAGTTTGACTGGCTGAGCGACAAAGTGAAGTCTGTGCAGGAACAGATCGGCGAAATCCACGATGCCGATGTGCGAGTTCCCCTTCTGCACGACTATCTGGAACGCCATGCCGCCGCCCGCCCGGAAATCCGCAGCGGCCTGGAAGCGTTGATCGCCGCCCAGCGCGCCCAGCGCGACCGCGATTACCAAGCGTTTGTCAAATTCTGGGCCAAGCTGCAAGGGCAGGGCTTCAAGCGCCGCTTTTTGCAGGCTCTGGCTTTGCTTGCCCCTACACCGACCGAGGAGACTGTACCCGCTCATGCCGAAAAATGATGCTCTCAGGCCCAAGCGTGCCCTGCCCAAAAACCTCAGCCCCGCCGCTGCCCAGGCGGTTCTGGAAGACGCCATGCTGGAAGCCGCCGCCGATATTGCAGCCCTGTCCGCGACCCTGGGCGGCGTGTCCCCCGACACGGATGATGCCCTGTCCGATGCTCTGCCCATTCCCGAAACGCCCGAAGAGGAAGAAATCATGGACATTCTGGGCGTCCCTTATCTTGGCCCCGCCCGGCGTCAGCTTTTGGCCGATGCGGGCATAGAAACCCTGGCCGATCTGTACGCCGTTTCGCCCGACACTCTGGGCGGCATCAAAGGCGTCGGCATGGGCAATGCCCGGCGCATCAAGGACTGGCTCGCATCCCAGCCTGCCCCAAGCGCCCCGCCCGCTGCTGCGCCGTCCCCGCCTGCCCCCGCAGAGGCCGCCGCGCCTCCTGTGCCTGCCGCTGCCTCGCCGGACATGGCGCTGGCGTCCGCCAACCAGGAAGTGCAGGACTTGTTCCGCCGCCTTGACGAAGCGACCACCCGCCTCAAAGCGTCTCTCTCGCCCGGCGGCGACTTCAAGCGCCTGGATCGCCAACTGGCAAAGCTGGACACGGTCGCCTCCGAGCTTGCCGAAGGCCCGGACACGCTGAGCGCCAAACAACTGCAAAAAGCCCTCACGATACTGGATAAAGTCGCATGCACGCTGGAGGCTGCTGCGGAGGAAGGACGCTTATCCGCGAAAAAGCAAAATATCCTCGCCGATGCTCTCAAAGACCGGCGTAAAAGCCTGGAAAAGACATTAGGCGAGTAGCGTTCGTTCTGAAAGCAAAAGAAAGACGCGCGGCCATGCAGGTGGGCCTGATCAGCGACATCCACGGCGACTTGCAGGCCTTGCAGCGCGTATGGGCGGAGTTCACCCGGCTGGGATTGACCAATGGCCTTGTTCTCAATGCCGGGGACAATGTCGGCTACGGCGACGACCCCCAGGGCTGCATTGACTTTCTGCGCGCCCGCCCCAATATTATCACTGTGCAGGGCAACTACGACCGCAATGTTGCCCGCTTTCCCCAGCGCGAAGCCGAATACCGCAAGAAATGGGGACGCGCGCGCCCGGCCAAGTTTGAGGCCATCCAGCGCGACAGCAAAACAATCTCCCCCGATGCCCGCGACTGGCTGCTCGCCCTGCCGCGCGAACGCGAGATGGACTGCGGCGGCATGACGTTGCTGCTCACCCACTACGCGCCGGGCATCAAAGAAGGCCTCGGACGCTGGACACCCCCCGCGCGCCTTACCGTCCTCGCCGCGCAGACATCGGCCCGCGTGGTTGTCTGCGGCCACACTCATTCCCCGTTCGCGCGCACGGCAGGCGGCGCGCTCTTTGTCAACCCCGGCACCGTCGGACGCTCTTTGTCTCACAATCCCGGCTACGCAGTCCTCACCCTCGCCCTCGGCACCATTCCCGACGTTCTTCTCAGACAGGCACACCTATGAAACGACTCGCCGCCATTGACATTGGCACCAACTCCACCAAAATGACCCTCGCCGACGCCGACGACTCGGGCACGCTGCACATCGTTCAGGAAACCGCAGAAATCACCCGCCTGGGCGCAGGCGTGGACGCGGGCAAACGCCTGAGCGACGAGGCCATCGCCCGCACCCTGTCTGTTTTGGCCCGTTTTGCCGCCGATGCTCGCGCCCAGAAAGCCGCCGAAATCGTTGTGGTGGGCACCAGCGCCCTGCGCGATGCCGCCAACGGCCCGGACTTTCTCGCCCGCGCCCAGAGTGAGACGGGCCTGACCATTGAAATCATCTCGGGCGAACGCGAAGCCCAGCTTGCCTATGCCGCCGTCCATGCCGACCCGGATTTGGGCCTGCCCGCAGGCTTTAGCCTGGTCGTCTTTGACATCGGCGGCGGCAGCACCGAGCTGACTTTGGGCGGCGCAAACGGCCTGGAGCGCCATGTCAGCCTGGACATCGGGGCCGTGCGTATCACGGAGCGTTTTCTGCATTCCGACCCGCCGACCGAGGCTGAAAAAGCCGAGGCCGTCCGGTTTATCCAATCCGCCCTGGCTGCGTTTTCCCCGCCGGAACGCCAGCCCATTCTGGTCGGCATTGGCGGCAGCGTGGTCAATCTCGGCGCGGTCACATTGGCCCAATCCGCGCCCCCGCCCAACGACGTTCACGGCGTCCTGCTGTTTGCTTCAGACGCCCAAAACGCCCTTTCTTTGTTTACTTCAATGCCCCTCGCCGAGCGCCGTGCCCTCCCCGGCCTCGAACCCGCCCGCGCCGATGTAATTGTCGGCGGCGCAATGATCGTCACCGCTTTGCTTGCCCATTTTCACTCAGACCGCTTTCTCATTAGCGTGCGCGGCCTGCGCTACGGCCTCCTGGCTGAACGCGCCCATGCATAGGCTGATTAGAGGTGCTGCATAGGTGTTGTATAGGCTGATTAAAGGCGTTCTCAGCGCGTACCGACGACGGAAGGATTTGTTCCGTCGTCGGTACGCGCTTACCACGCGCTAGATCAGCCTATGCAACGCCTCTAGAACAATGCGCGGGCGCAGAAACGCTTCACTTGAGGCGCGTGCTGTCCGGCAGCGGCTCATTGCCCCACACGGGGCCGCCACCCTGCTCGCGGCGGAAGGCATCGCGCCAGCGGTGAATGTCGGTGGGCAGGATGGGCGGCATCGGCTGGCGTTGTTCTCTGGGAAGAATGGGAGCAAAGGGAAGATGCGGCTCGGTTTGGTACCAGTAGGCGACGGTGCATAAATCCAGGGTGAGGGAGTTCGCGTGGCCGTGTTCAATAGAGGCGCGCAGGCTCGTGTCAAACACAATGGGGTCTTCCAGGTGAAAGCGATAGCAGTGGGTGCGGCCTAAAAACCCTGTCTCATTGTTGACCCGCGCATAGCCGAAGTAGGGGTGCGCGTAAATCTCTTTGGGGCACCACGACGAGCAAAAGTAATCTTCCGTGCCGGTGCCGTGCAGGGAGCCGGGCCAGGGTTCGCCGTCAATCAAAAACATGTCGTCGCCCTCGCCGTACCACAAGGGCGTGGGGCTGTCCACAAAGTAGTTGACGCCGACATAGTGGCCCCGCCCTTTGGCATGGACAAGCACATGGTTGTGGGTGTCGGCGGGGTTTTTGGGCTGTACGCCCAATGTTTCCCATTCGTTTTCCCGGTCGCCCTGCGCGGCTTGCGGGCCGGGCATGGCGCGGTTCCACCAGGCATGAAAGCGGCCCGTGTCCGCGTCCAGGCCGTTCTGGTGCTCTTCATAGTCTACATAGTAGTATAAATTGGTGATAGGGCTGTCCGATTGGTTCTCAATCTCCACGCGCGCGCCGCTGCCAAACGGCATGGCAAACCAGCAGTTGAGCGCATTGCCGCCCAGGGGCGCGGCGGCGAGAGGCAGCGAGGCCCACAGGTACTTTTCGCCCCAGCCCTGCCCGAAAAAGTCGCCCAGTGGGGCCTCAACGCTGGGGTGCTCTTCGCCGTCCCACCAGCAGCGCAGGACAGCATTGCGCCGAATCATGGGGTCGTCACACGCCAGCGTTATCCAAATATGCCGAATGACTCCTGCGCCGCTTAGGTCTGCCAGGGCATGCGTGGCGCGAGACTCCACGCGCACAAAGTCATTGTTGCCGCCGGTGCGGTCATAAGAAGACGCGCGGCGGGTGCGCATGCCGCGCCGCAGCAGGGGAAGCCCGGCCAGCGGGCTGTAGGTTTGGTTGTTCATGCCCCCATTATGACATCCCGCGCTGCCTATCCAATTCCCGTGCGACCTACAGCATACCTGAGCGCCGCCTGAGTCGCACCACAGAGTTTGATGGCCTCGTGCCAAAGCAAGGCTGAGATGGAAAACGAAATCGGGGTCATCTGTGTATAATATTCCCATGAGACTATTGGGAGGCGAAACATGAGTGTTGCCGCAGAAAGACTTGGCAGAGAAGAGGTTGCGCGGCGTGGGGATGAGATTTATGAGAAAACCATCAGCCCCCTTGTGCGAACCGAGGATGCCGGGCGCTACGCCGTCATCGATGTAGAAACGGGCGAGTATGAAATAGATGAGGACGAAATGATAGCCTCAGACCGTCTGCTGGCCCGTTTTCCGAATGCTGAAGTGTGGCTAAGGCAGATTGGCTCTCGCTACGCCCGCCGCTTTGGAAAGCGCCCCAGGGCAATCGCCCCATGATAATCGGTGCTGTCAACACCTATCGTGAAGCCATGATCCGACTTCAGATATATGACTCGCAAGGGCAGGCGCAAGAGATTGAGGTTGTGGTAGATACGGGCTTTAACGGCGCGCTTACCCTGCCGCCTGATGTTATCAGGGCACTGGGTCTGCCGTTCCGTAGGAGCGGTCGCGCTCTGTTGGCAGACGGGAGTGAAACTCTTTTCGATTTTCGCGAGGCGAGAGTGGATTGGGATGGTCAGCCCCGTCGTATCGCGGTAGACGCCGCCGAGACTGACCCGCTCTTAGGCATGGCTCTCTTAGAGGGGTACGAGCTGCGTGTGCAGGCTCGCGCTGGCGGTGGTGTTTTCATTACTCCCTTGCCTCATCCCCGCACCCCGTAGGCATGGCGAACCAGCAGTTGAGGGCATTGCTGCCCAGGGGCGCGGCGGCGAGGGGCAGCGAGGCCCACAGGTACTTTTCGCCCCAGCCCTGCCCGAAAAAGTCGCCCAGCGGGGCCTCCACGCTGGGATGCTCCTCGCCGTCCCACCAGCAGCGCAGGATGGCATTGCGGCGAATTATGGGGTCGTCACAGGTCAATGTTATCCAAATATGCCGGATGACGCCCGCGCCTTCCAGGTCGGCCAAAGTATGCGTGGCGCGGGCTTCCACGCGCACAAAGTCATTGTTGCCGCCGGTGCGGTCATAAGAAGACGCGCGGCGAGACGCGATGCCGCGCCGCAGCAGGGGAAGCCCGGCCAGCGGGCTGTCGGTGGGATTGCTCATGCCCCATTATAACACCTTGCATGGCCTTCCCCAGTCCCCTATGACCTACAGCGCACCATAGGCGCACCATAGAGCGACCACAGACAGATGACAGGGAAGGAATAGAAGCAGGGCGTGGCGAATCTAGCTACAGCACAAAGCCCCCTCACATAACAGACTGCCTCTGCGTCCAAAAACCGCAGGGGAGGCGTATTTTGGCGCGAAGCGTGTCTTAGATGGGGCGAGCGGTGTTTGCCTCAACTATTGGTCTGTTATGCCGCAATCGTGCGGCATAGTAACAAGTTGCATTGCAGCGCCTCAGCTTTTCGCGCTTGTCGGTGACACGGTGGGGCTTCAATGTAACAGGTCGTTGCTACCGCGCGGCGGACGTGGGGCGCGTTTCACGGAGCGTCCTGCGCGAGGCAGAACTCCATGCCGTTATACCGCACTACCGGGCCAGTGCTATGAACATTCTGTGGGTCGAAAACCACGACCGCTTCTCCCGCCTCGCGGTCAAGACGTTCCTCGTCGGCCACACGGTTGTGGTCGTCCCTAGCCTTGCATCGGCGCGACAGGCGCTCGCGTCGGAAATGTTCGACCTCGTTCTGTTGGACTACGACTTGGACGACGGCAAGGGCATTGAACTGGTCGCAGAAATCAAGGCGTTGCCGCGTCGTCCGGGGCTGATTGCGACATCGTCCCATGTGTTCGGGAACCAGTCTCTGCTGGAGGCGGGAGCAGACGCCGTTTGTGGCAAGACAGAGTTCACACGCATCGGGCAGGTAATTGCCGGTCTCCCGCCTAATCTGGGTGCAGTATAACACGCGCTGCACCGATGCGGGCAGGCCGCCCCGGTCTTCAGACCGGTGGTTGAAGCCCGCCTCCACTCACCCGTGCGGGTGAGTGGCCTCATGCACG
>JAABUL010002936.1_pt1 | contig 26738 bp, 39 predicted proteins | sample 5559151 | NCBI WGS metagenome assembly JAABUL01 (sample SAMN10711876, study PRJNA513368) | rock metagenome | isolation source: Antarctica rocks | place: Antarctica: Victoria Land, Pudding Butte sud | reverse complement strand
CTCCCCAGGTACGGATATTATATATAGTTGCGCTTTCAACGCCGACTCAGCGGACGAATTCTCCGAAGTTATCCACAATTAATATCGTCGTTGGATGACACAGACTCCAACATCAACCGCCATCAACAGTCTTCGTGAAGGCCAATCCACTCAACATGCAATGCAACTGGACCATCATCTGCACTATTGTCGTACTGCAATCTTTCTTCGCACTTGCCTTGACCAAAGTCACCGCACCCTTACCTCCATTGTACAACCAAGATCCTCATGACGTCCAATATCCTTCCTTTCCTCTTCCTGAATGTTACACACGAGCCGATCATGGTTTGGATATCAGGCCTACCATCCATATTATAACGGCTTTCTGTATGTCCGAGACAGACACTGTTTCAGCTACATCTCGGCAATCAATTTCCAAGGCTTATGCCCTTTCTCATCTCAAGGAAGACCCGAGTATCATACGACTCACCCTGTCCTGGGATAATACTGGAACTTGCTCACGAAGCCAAGTACTAATATCGCCGAGTCAAAACTTTGGGAGACATTGCAAGACAATCTTCAGTGATATCCTTTTAGGATGTAAGTACCTTTGGACAGCAAACAACTTTTAGCCTGACTAATATCTCAGGTCCTTACAATCCATCACAATCAATTGGAGGGACCATCAAATGGAATTGCGGGTCTTGGACTTTGGGTTTCGATTGAGGCTTAAATACCAGCAGAAAGTAAATAAATGTATCGTGGTCTAGGTAAAAATTATCTACTCGGTCCTATTTGGAGATCCCAATTGGGTAGCGTAAATATGAGTGGGACTTCAAGTTACCAGATAGGGAAGTAGGGAAGGAACACGCGGGGAGTCCAAGCGGACCGAGGAGCAGGGGCAACCAGAGGGTGAGGGTCTCTGGTATTCAGGGTATTCAAAAGCGTAGGGCAATCGAGAGAGTGGATTTCGCACGCCCAGAGCGCCCAGGGTCACAAAATGTTTAGGAACGTTTATTATGCAGGGTAGAAAAGAGTCTAGGGCAATGGAAAGTATAGGGACTCGTAAAAGGACAAGCGAGTAGGGTTACAAAGAGTGTAGCCATCTTTGATTTGTAGGGTAGGAAAAAGTATAAGGTAACAGGAAGCGTGGGGCTTCCTAAGGCTAGCATGTGCAGGGTAACAGAAAGTATGGGGACTTTTAAGTAGGAGCGAATGAGGTAACATACAGCGTAGGAGTTTTCAAGGCACAGGGAAGAAAAGAGTGTGGGGGCTTTCGAGTAGGAGCGAATGAGGTAATATACAGCGTAGGAGGTAGCAAGGCACAGGGAAGAAAGAAGTGTAGGGACTTTTGCTAGCGAGCGCGTAGGGTGGAAAAAAGTGTAGGAGCTGCTAGCGCTGGCGGTTAGCTTGGTGTCCCATCATGCCTCACCGGGCGCTTAGGCCAAGCTTAATTACCCGCAAGGGATACCTTGATCTCTTGACCTTCATTTTTCTCCTCCTCGTACAATGGCTCTACAACGTTCATCGAGCGCACAACCAACACCAAGGGAGGGGAAGGATCGATTTCGATTCCAACGAAAGCAGATTTGGAAATATGCTCAATTAATTTCTCAAGAGGAGTGCTCTGTTAAAGTGGTCATCTGCCGCTCGGGGACCTACTACGTATACCATTCAGAAGATTCAGACAAATGGCTTCCTTCCAGAGCATGCAGTGTTAGTCCTATGTCCTGCCTACCTACTCACTTCACTAATAGATCAGAAGGTCCGGCCTCTCCACCAACAACCAGGCTCAAGATCAACGAGCGGTGAAAGATCCCCGGCGCAGCGTTCTCTTTCCCATACCCATGATACGCTCAAAGCCTTGCCCACGGGGAGCAGGTACGGATCGCCTTCTCCCGAGAGATTCCTTGAAAGTCTCCCTACCAACACAGCCACTGCCCGAGGCAGGCCCAGACGTAGCCTTCAGGTTGGGAAAATGTCAAAGTTCGCACAATCGGAAGCGCTCCGATTGATTCGAGAAATGAGAAGGAACAAAGCTGCTCGAGGACTCTATATTCGTCCAGATCAGAAACCGTGGAAGCCCCCAGTTGCGAGAATGCTGGGATAACGTGGGGGTTGGTGAAAACTCTTAGGTTGTTTCGTCGTGGAGCTTAAGGTGGTCTTCTATTAGCCAGATTTACTTCTTTATCTCTTCATGCAACTTCCATTAGAAAATCTATGCTTAAACATAACTAAGCGGTACCTATTCCGATTTCAGAACCTATTGATAGTACTTGAAACCGCTCACGTAATGGACCATTACTTCTTTCTATCTGCGGTTTCAAGCTTTTTATAGAGACGCTAATGATAGTAACAGCACGCGCTCGCACAATGTGTCCCGGACCTACCTATATAAGGTGGTCCACGAGCCCCAGCTCTGAGTTCCTCTTTATCCAAAGCCATGGACCCCGTTCCGATCTATGGTATCGCCGCTGGCGGCGTCTTTACTACATGCTTACTATACTGCGCGTCTTCTTATATCTCCCGCTGGATTCAAGACCGCACTCTATTCTATATTTTCAAGTATCTTGTCTATCCTATCATCATTCGAAGAACCCGTCTATCGTCTCCAATTTCGCGCTGGCACGCGATCCTGATGACGGTCTATTGGTTGGGGACAGCGGTCTGCAATCTCGCCAAAGTTGATACTGTTGTGCAAGCGGGTAACAGAGCTGGGGCTCTAGCCGTACTCCACCTCATTCCTCTCCTGTGCACTAATCGTGCTGCTATGGCCGCCGACTTGTTAGGTATATCCCTACAGACATTCATGAGATTGCATACGTCCTTTGGTTTGATGGCTCTTCTTCAAAGTCTCATACACATCGCCGTTTTCTTCACCCATAATACCTTCAATGTTAGAGACTCCCTGCAATTCTATGGGCTTCTGGTAAGACATCCATACCATCCTTGTCACTTTCGCTCATATTCTGCTAGGGTGCGGTCGCAATAGCTTCGTTGATGGTACTGTCAATGCTTCAAATACCTCTCTTCGAGTTTTTCCAGAAAACGCACTATGCCATAGCGATACTCATCACTTACGCCGTTTGGCGCCACTTGTCAATCAACTCGGCTTCTTCGAGGCTCTATATCCTTATTGCGGGGTGTATATTCGCTGCAACTACGATTACACGCTACACCAGGTTGATTCTGCGCAATCTGAAATGGGGACGACCATACGCCACCACAGCATTGACCCAGGTTCGAGACGTCATGCGCGTCCAGGTGAGGGTCCCCCGCCCCTGGAGAGTGCGAGCGGGCGATTTCATCTACATTTGGATGCCGGGAGTGAGCTTTTGGTCTTCATTTCAAAGCCATCCATTTACGATCAGCTGGTGGGATCAAGATGTGGATGGCAAGGCCACTACAATCTATCTTCTAGTGAAGCCGGCCTCTGGGTTTACGCAAAAACTTATGCGACACGCCGAAACAAATCACTTGATGGCATGGGTGGACGGCCCCTACGGGCAGATAGATGATTTCGGCGACTATGGCAGCGTAGTGATGTTCGCCACTGGGATCGGCATTGCTGCGCAAGTCCCGTATATCAAACAGCTCCTCAAAGGGTTCCAAGAATGCAGAGTACGGACGAAGAGCATTCTACTGGTTTGGCAGCTTGATAAAGAAAGTGAGTAATCCATAGCAAGCCGCCACCTCGTCTCACAGTCACCAGGCGATCAAGAGTGGGTTCAGGACTGGATGACCGAACTACTTTCGGAGGATAAGGGTGCCTATGTGAGTCTTGGAGAATACCACGCAGGTGCCGGATGCTGACTGGCCTAGATCTTGCGAGTAAGATTATATGTCCTTCGGCACTTCGACGATAAAACGACCACGTACGGTGACAAGGAAGACTATGGGCAACATGAGCGCATCAAAAAGCTTTATGGAAGGCCCGACCTGGAGAAACTTATCAAGTCCGAGGTGGAGAATAGACGTGGCCGCTTGCTTATCTCAAGTAGGTGTTTGACCGCATGAGAATGATCTCCTCACTGATTCAGCCCAGCATCGACCGAGTCAGACATGGAAGACCAAGTCCGAAGGCTCACGCAGAGGCACCTTGACAAAGATGTAAAGTTGACACATTTGGCATTCCAGCCACGGGAACATCACAGCTTGTGGTCGTCCAAGGCACCCGAAGTCACTTATCAGGGGGTAGTGTGAAGGAATCAAGAGAAGGAGCAAAGGGAATATTTCAGGTGACACGAGGTTAGGATCTTATTCGATCAGAGATAGCGGCCGCAGCGTAGACAACTAATTACCTATGCACTCCTTTGCATCCGCGCTATGCGAGCACTCCTTCGAGGTATATCCATTCTCCCACCAGCATTTACGTTGCGCCGGGCCTTTGAGATCCTCGAGACCGTGCAGCTATTGATTTTATTGCGTCCTCGCCGTCGGCTTCCGGGAGGAACGGCACGGGGAGAAGTTTTAAAAGAGTTGGTCGTAGACGGCTCAGTTCGAATGTTTTTGGGCGTACGCTTTGATGCGAGCCACCTTGATTGGGGACTTGATACTTGGTGAGCCATCTCTCTACGCAAGTCTCCTCTTTCACATTGATATGGCCCGTACTCCAAAGTGATTATGGGAAGTTGCTGTGCTATCCATGCCAGCCATTTATCCCACTTCTTAAGATCGTTCATCGCCATATCAACCCATCTCTTTCCAGCATACACAGCATCGGTAGAAAGTATCAAGGACCTTCCTGTTCCCGTAGCTTCCAGCTCATCGAGTAGTGACCTTGCTTGCTTGCGGGCCTTGAGGATTTCGAGCTCCTTCGGTCCGCGCATCTGATGCTGGCAAAAGAAGAATTCCTTCCACTCATCGACCTTCGTCTGCATTTGAGGCCTTATGTTTAGCTGAGGTTTGAGATCCTCTTCAATATACTTTCGCTGCCAATAGGTATCAACGTGCTTCTGTATCCTGAGAAAGGTGCGCAGGTCTTGTCGGATGTGCCGCTGATAGTCACGGAATAACTGCCAATTCTCTAATTCAGCGCGAAAGCGAGCTCCTTCCATGGAGTAATGGCGAATCAGCCAAAGGTCCTCCTCGTTCTCTTCTGAAGGATCCCAGCACCCAGGGTCACGCTGGATTGTCCGCGTTGGCCGGCCCCCCATAAAGACAAGAGTATCGTGGGCGCTCTCAGCGGCCGCCAGGTTCGATGCCTCCATCTCCGATAGGTCCGGGATAACGCTCTTATTCTGCCTTGTATCTGGGAGTGGTAGTGACCTGGTGAGGGACTGTATTAGCTGACGTCACCCTTTTGAACCAGGATGCTGCCCACTGTAATCTTTGATGGAGCTCATGTGCACAGACAGCGTGTGGCGGACTCATGTCAGGCTGGCGGGCGGACTGCCTTTGACTGTAAGCTCTATGCACACTTCTAAGCCGTCCAGAGAATAATACCCTATCCGTTGCGGTCTTCCTCTACTCATCTTAATGTGATCGGAGAAGCCATGGTCCCTTGCAATGCAATGACCAAAAACGGTAGCGCCACCTGTCGTTGCGGAATTAAGCCGCATATTTCTATCTGTCAAGTGCGCTATCCCATGCTTCGGTGATAAGTCACACCCTCACTAAAGTTCCGGAAGTTAACGCTTTGAGGCTTAACGGCTGGGCAAATTAGCTTTCACAGGCTTAGATGATGAGCGCGTCTAACCCCGAAACGCTAGCTTCCGAGTTCTAGTGAGGGTGTGACTTATCACCGAAGCATGGGATATCCAAGGCAGCAGCAGGAGCATCACCGCAACAGCATGGACATCATTGTGACTCTATCGGCCCTGAACGAATGTGCAGGGGAAATGTTCAGGCAACCTCACAACCAAGATCGTTACATTGCGCCTTGTCCACTACGCATCCCAATTCTACGCGATTCCTCTAGCCGAGAGACTTCCCTTTCATCGGAAGGGGATCAAAGCCGTTCCTCTCGCATCCAATTGACATTCAAGCAAGGACCACGTAACATTGTCCGTGGTTACACGTTTGGAAGAGACCCAAGGATTTGCGACGTTTATCTACCTAAATCTTCAATCAGCAATATCCATTTCGCGATTACTTTTAACGATGACGGGCAACTTTCTTTAGTAGATACTTCGAGCCAGGGTACATGGGTCTCCTATAACGGTCAGAGAAGCCTACATCCCCGCCACTACTTCACCTGGCTCCTCCCATCTAATGATCGAATCGAGGTTGACATTGGGATCAATGATCCCATTCGCTTTGCTTTATTAGTGCCTATCAGAGAGTCTCGCAGTACGGATTACGGCTCAAGCCTGACCAAATACCTCGGAAATAGAACATCGGCAGATCCGTCCCTCACTCATCTCAATCTCTCCAGTCAGGAGACCACCCGGCGACCCAGCCGGGCCCCTTCCCCCAGAAGGCGTCCGTGGTACTATCAAGGCAGGGAATTAGGCCGTGGCACTTACGGCAAGGTCTACACAGCCCGTGATGTAACGACGTGCACCTGGTACGCCGCCAAGGAATTCTTCGGGGCTGGATGGCAGAGGGAAGTCCGGATCATGAAAGGACTCTCGCATGTAAGTTCCTTATGCATCGCCATAAATCTCGCTCAAAGATCACAAGGAGCATATCGTACATTATATCGATACTTTCGATGAAGGGAAGCCGCGTCTTATTATGGAGCTCCTCCGCGGGAACCTAGACGACGAAAATCGAAGGGGAAAAATCAGTGCAGACGAGGCGCTCTTGGTACTCTCCCAGGGCCTACTGGCACTTCAGTATCTGCACGCTCAGGGATACGCACATCGAGATATCAAACCAGCGAATATTCTGGTCCAGTCTCGAAGGCCAATGCATATCAAACTCGCGGACTTTGGGGTTTCGCAGGATGTTTCTGCTTTGGTCACAATTTGTGGCACGTCGATGTATCATGCACCGGAATTGTGGGCCATCGCCGCATCTTCTCCAGATCGACGTAAGAGACGACTGGGAGGCAGGAGCAAGACTTATACAACCGCTGTTGATATCTGGGCCCTTGGAGTCGTTATAGTGCAACTAGTGTATCGTCGACCCTCAATGGCTTCTTCTGACCCACAGAACTGGCCGAAGATCATCGTCAAAGCTGTGAATGATCTTGAAACCGATCCTTTGGTGGAACTCCTCCGTGCGCACATGCTGGCCGAGGACTATTCTCTCAGATCATCAGCAGCGGACTGTCTACAAAGACTGTCCGCAATTTCTAAACAAGCTTCGGACGGTGCGAACCTGCGGCTAGGGTCAGGTGAGGACGCTATACACGAGAGGCCTCAGGATCAACTCCCAGCCAAGAAACACAGACGCTCAGAACGAATTCACAAAGGTTAGCATGCATCCGGTGGACAACCCCGATTTTAGGGTCGTATCCGCTGCACGGAGACGCAGCGAAACGTGGAGCCATTGTCGAAGATTTGGATTATGGTTCCATAGAATCCGCTCTAAATCTTTAGCTCCGGGACTCACTTGTGGTCAGTAGTAGTACGAGTGTGTAAAGGAAAGCGTAGGTCTGAGAAATAGGTGGGAAATGAAGTGAGGCGTCAAGTGTGATTAGGCATGTTCTTGTGGACATATGTGGGGTTCGAAATTTCTCGATAATTCCATGACGTCATGCGTGAAAGATCAGCGGTTAAGCGCCTTAATTTTGCCACTCACTTTCCCTGGCACCTCTTCATTGTACCCGTCTCTGCATTCCACATCTCATCCCGTGCCTTGCAATGGAAGCCCTTCAGCAATATACAGCTGACAAAATTGCAGCGTGGCAGGTCCTAATTGCCACTTGCAAGTTGACACCTCGCCTTCAGAAGCAAATTCAGTCTACGATAAATACCTACCACCAAACAGCAAACCAACCAAATTTGGACGTCATCGAATGTGGGAAGAGTCTTCTGGCGCTCAGGGACTTGATAGAGGATCACTGGAAACAAATATATGGGGACTCCAGCAATACGGCTTGCTTGTTTGGGCACATCGTGCTATTTCGAATCTTCTTACAATACAAGTTGCTGGAAGACTACGCCGGGACACCCTACGTGGTCAACAAGAACATTGTTTGCTTGGGCCGGTGTAAGGGTGAATTGGAGGACCGCAAACGAGCTGCTCGCGAACTTAGTACCCAGGTGGATCATCTCGACAACGTTTATCAGCAACGTGTTGTCTTGGTTCTCGATGAACTCATGATCGACCGAGCTCATGTTGAAAGCAAAATGCATGCAGCTTTAGCAAGAGATGGACAGCCAGGTAGTGATATCCAAATATTGATCGACCACTGTGACTGGGCAAATTTAGCTACGGTGTTGAGGAAAGATCAACTTCTTACGACGGAATTATTCTCGAAAGGGGACCACACGGAGAGAAAAATCCAGCGTGGCATAAGCCGAATTCAAAGGAAATATTTTCGCGAGCTTATCAGTTCGTCTGAATTCGTGACCAGCACGTTCGCCAACAATCTAGCTATCAGGTCGGTGAAGCATGGCACTACAGAATCGGCCTCCAACCATCTCACTCTAGCGCCTCCACCGTACTCTGATATACACCAGGGAGACGAAGCCTTTTCTTGGCTGAGAAGGGCCATGAGAAAGCTTCCAAGACGGATCCCACGCAAGTGTGATAAAGATATTTATCCAACGGACTCAGGGCTTTCGTCTTTCAAGAATCCTCAATGGGACTGCCAATAAGAAGCTTACGAGAATGCAGTTGTTGGTTCTGAGGACTCTAGGCGATATTGTGCTGGGTAGATGGCTACCAGCTACTGCGGGTATTGGCGACACTGATTGGTTTGAGTGTGAGGGTTACTTTGATTGTTTTTGGTGCTTTCAGCTATCATTCTCTACGCGCTATTTTCTAGGTTTGCCTCACGCGAGCAGCATGCTGGTCAGAACCTTCAGGGGAGCCAGGCGGGCCGTCGCCGCCGATTTCAGCCCTTAAGGAGCGGGCCGCAGGAAAGGGAAAATTGGAAGGCGAAGATGACCGGATTATGACCCTCAAATAAATCAAGGCAAGCGCTTGGTTGGATCTATGGGCCCTGCAAACGCGTTAGTTGATACTTCGGTAGCGTAAGTAGTATTTGTCCTGCTCCGTCACTCGTTCACTCCAGTCAACCCGCTTTCTGTCATGCTAGACGAACAGAAATCATTAGGCGACAGAAAAGGACCTTTCGACGATTACGATAAGGATCTTTCAAATACGGGCCGTGATAAGGTTACATTGAAGCCTGTGAAATCAGCAAGGCTACCCTGCACGGTTGATCTTCTGCAGTGCAACCTCATGTGGCAGCCTGATGCAGGTCTGCTATCGTTCACACCCCGTTTGACTGGGAAATAAAACACATCATTCCATAGACGTTAAAGCATTCAAGGGTGGCCCCTGCCTAGCTGTGGTGATTATCGATGCTGCTAGCCTCTCTCGCAATGAGGGTGACTGCTCATCCCACGCAGGCATCGGCCATTGCTGTTGGGGTTACGAGTGCACTTGAGCCATCTATTTAAGCCCGACGGATCCTTCACAAAATCCCAAGGTGGAGACTAATCTATCAGTTGAGATTACTGTGAACAAAGGTCTCCCAACCAACTCGTCCTCAACTAGAAGATTACCTCCGTCTAGCAGTGTGTGCCTCATTATCGCCTGTCAGTACCCTTCTTAGAGGAGCACCTATGTAGGCTGACAATTATGTTGCAGATAAAAGCTGGTGCCTCAATATTCTAAAAATGTCAGCAGCGTCGAACGCAACCGCCGGCTTTCTCAAGTCCCCGGCCTCAACCAACCTTGACGAAATAAACAAGGTTCTCGACGCGGCGTTGAAATCAATAGCCCTCGTCGGGACGGTAGGCGGGATTGTAGGCGTGGCGTGGAAATATTCCGAAATCAGTGCCGCCTTCAGTCGTATTATCAGAGGAACAGGAACAGCAGCGGACATTGAAATGGCAACAAATGCAATGGAGACTGGTGGGCCCCCAGTAACGGAAGCGGTGCACACGACTATTCACGCATTGCACGGAATCAACGAGGGAGCGGCTGGTGCCAGGTTGGAAGCGATCGTGAGGTCTGAGCCTGGGACAACCTAAATATTGAGGATGGAGATATGAGAGTGTTAAACAACATATTCGTTCATTTCGATTTCCATGTTGTGTTTCATTTGGTACGGATACTTGCAAAGAGAAAAGGGATAGTCTATAATTCAACATTTAAGACTGAACAAATTTAATTATCCGCGGGGCATGTACGCTAACTCCCACCCGTGAACCTGCTGTCTCAAACTTCTCCCCATTGATCTCCACAGGTACTTTATATTCGAGTGACGTCCCTCTCGCCAGTACCATTCAAAGACATTCCCCAATACTGTTCAAGTCTCCCCTCGGCAGCCGCCAACTTCTCCGAAAGTTCCTTTAATGCGCCTTGTAGACCTTGGTATGCCTCTAAAGCCTGAGTATGAAACGATAGCATGGCGTTCCTTGACTCTTGATAGAATACAATCTCTTGTCGTAGGTAGCCATTCTCGCGGATGAGGTCGTCACGTTCCATCGTGGTCGATGTGTAAGGTTGAGTTTTGGCTTGTTGAAGTCGGTGAGGTTGCAATTCGATCCGAGAAGAGGTGCCGCCAGCGCTGGCAATGCGAGCGTCTAGCTTTGTGATTTCGGGTGGTTCCCCCGTGACTGTGAAGTATTTCTGATCCATGTCTTCCTCAGAGACCTCTCGAGGTGGTGGGTGGATATAAGTAGCTTTTCTAAGCGCCGGTGTCAGTAATCGAGGAGCCAAAAATAGTGTTCCAATAATAGAGAACTATGCTTAGGTACTCCAAAAGAATATAAAGAGCGCCCTCGCCATCATGTAAAGTATACGACCTGTGTTACGATGGGGACGCCAAGTAGACGTGATACCGTATGGCCAAGTAGCATAGGCGGCATGGGTCTCGGTAAACGCATCGCTCGAAGCGATGACGAGGATTCTTCGCGCCTTTCAGCCTCTCAGATTCCTAAATTGCCTGAAGGATTACCCAATAAACGACGAGCACGTCCGCCAGGTATTGGTTTTGGTCTCACGGTGAACCCAAGTTCCCAGCAATTCACACACCCCGCGCGTAGCATACGCCCAGATCCTTCAGAGTTCACTCCAGATCCACAGCAGGTTCCGGATAGCAAGATCCTGCTACAAACAGACCGTCCAAACTCCATCAGTGTTCAAGGCGATCCTTGGAAGCGATATTTTCGTATACTGACAGAAGAAAACAATGGTCCAGTCACGATTGCGTATCAACAAGTGGACGACTTCCCAATCGTCGCCATCAGACGATGCGCACGCAAAGATGAGGAAAGTATAAAGTACATCAACCGTTCTTCCCATGAGAACATTGTGGATTTGCAAGAATGCTTCGTCAGTACAGATTGCTTGTACTTCGTCTACGAATATATAGAGATCTCTCTGGCAGAAATTCAGGCCACGCCGTACGGTGCCTTGGAGGCATATCACATTGCAGTGATATGCCAAAAGGTAAAGGACTTCCTACGGTCTACACTCCCTGTCCAAGCTAACATTACAAGTTAGGTGGTACACGGAATTCAATACATCCACCACGAGCTTAAAATTCTGCACGGCTCAATCAATGCATGCAGCGTCATGGTAGACAGGACAGGATGTGTCAAGATAGGTACGCAGGACTGGGGAAGGCCTATTCATTCGCTAACCTACTCTTCAGCGAACATTGGCCAAAGCATGCTAAGCAATGTCGCTTCGTCAGGCAATGAACAGCAGGATTTTCGGGCATTGGGTCTGCTCATGGTTCGACTCATGGAGCTCGGCACCAGCTTGCAAACCCCTGAATTGGTAGAGCTACAACATCCAGAGCTATGGAACAACAACATCACTAGCTTTCTCCGGAAGACAACGCATTGTTCAGCGGAAAATTTGCTCAAGGTAGATTTCTTGGATGAAGATTTCAAGTGAGATTGCTAACATTTCAGGATGACTTCATGGAAATTGCCCGGCATCAAGGATATTGTCTCAAACCGTTGGTGCTCCTGACCGGGCGATCCATCCATAGAGATTGGGAGTATTGCACAGGCTAGGTGGGGCTTTGCATAAGGTGCAAGTTCAAGAATGTATGTCGGCATGCATTGGTGGTTCCGGTTTTTCATTCATGAGAGTTTGATGGCGGATGCGCGAACCCATACTAGCAATGTTCATCCATGTCGAGTAGTTGTCTCATGTATCCAGGTGCAACTACATTATAGGCCTGATCTTGCAGTCGCTGTTTACAGCGATACATTGCCGTCCGCCGAGGGAAGGATGCAGGTTGCTTTTTTCGTCAACGTATCGTAAATTGGTAAGATCGGCCGGAGCTCGCAAACCAGAGCGACCAAGGCAAGCTGCAGCGCCGGCGCTATATCTGATGTGATTGGCCGGGGGATACGGAAGGAAAGCAGCTATCGGCACTTGACCGGCGATCAGCGCTCAGCTCCCTCATTGGCTTAGAAATAAGGGGCGCTGACGCTAAGCCCCGACGAAGGGCGGGACGGAAAGGTAGACCCACAATTTGAACACGACCACTCACCCTGCCTTCGCTAGTCTCCACACTTCCATGATTTCAAATCTGTATTCTTCACAAGTATGACGGAAGTGGGCTTGGGCGAGAAAGTCGAATCTGTACGGGACAAGGTTGGTTTGGGCGACACGGACCTCCTAAATGCATGGAGGACAGTCAATGTGAGGGTCTATCGCTGTAGTGGTCGCCTCTCCTCTTACACTTATTACAGACGAAAGCCCAAGAGATTAGTCATAGAATGAACGGCAATGTACCCTCTAAGCAAGCCAACACCTATTCGACGATCGACGAGCTTAAAAAATATTTTGCTGAGCCCAGAGCTGGGGGGGACGAAAAGGCTCGTTTAAAGATTGTAGATGCCCTACAAGTTAAAGGTGCTGCTGCATGGATCGTGCACAATGCCGCCAAACGTAATTATGATAAGCATAGGAAAGGTATTGGCTCCTCTAGTTTGACAGCAAGCATTGACTTACGATATCGAAAGCCACGCAGCTCTGGAGTGTGCCCCAGCTGGATTCAGCCAGCTCCGGCTCCGGCAGGGGTGCTGGCCCCCATACCGACGTGGACAAAGCACGGGCGATGTGGGACCCTGCAAGAGATAGTTGAGCTGATTGGATCAATAAGAAGCGTTTCTATAGCTCACGAGTCATATGTGCCATTTTGATCATATGCGCCCCTTAGACTAACATGATGTCGCATTACTCCTGGCGGTCCTGGGAAAAACTAGCTTTGCAGGAGAGCGCGATCTACTATCCAATCAACCACTATCTCCTGGTAACATGGTAAGCTCTTTACGAAATCGAAATCGAAATCGAAATCGAAATCCGCTTGCAGTGTCCCAACATAGAAAGCCTACCGATCCATGCAGGGAGTGGAATTTGACTACACCAATGAGATACTCAATGACTATCGTAGGCAGATTGGCCCGATTCCCTGCGACACAACCTGCCCCTTGGATTCATCCGCTCTCTTTCAAGTAGGTCTTTGTTTTTTGGCATTTGAGCCCTGATAGCGGACAGAGAATTGCCCCAGTATTCTTGCCACGAATTGTCGGATCGTCGGCCCCTCACCTCAATTGCTGGCAGGTGATAATATTGCTAGCAACCTCGAATGCAAGGCGCCGAAGTCCAAGATGACTCAACCAAGCCATACTCACAGAGGCACTCACGTGAGGACAGACGAAGCGCTATGTCATGCGATCAATTGTCACCAGGGCGGTTCCAGTGATTGCATTGACGATACGTATGTCGTCGTCACGAATGCTCGTCGCAAAGACATCTGTGCTAATTCTTTTTCATTACAGGGAGGCCATATGAATTTGGAGGGCGCTCCCAAGGAATTGGATCACCCAGTGATGTAAGCCATTCATTCCCGTATGAGTCCACGAATTAACCCTGGTGGCAGTACTATATGTCCCCCAACTCCTCCGCCAACTCCTATCAACCATGCGATATGTCTTCATCCAATTGGGAGCTGGCCGAAGTCATCGTCCCAAGGATCGAGCATGGTCCTTGCCATAGCTGAATCCGTTTCACGTCTCGACAAATTTGAACCAGTCAGTGGCTTGAAGCGTAAACGAGGGAAGTCCCATTTGTTGGAGCATCATCATCCAGCCAACACGGTCGAGAGCGGAGGTATTCCTTGGAATGATCTCATATCCGAGGTCATCAAATTCTAAGGATGGCGTGTGCTGAGTATACTTTTGTTAGCATGGACATCCAGCTTGCCGTACCATAATCGGAAGAATTTTTGCCTGATGCCGGATTTCCCCTTCTAATAACCTGCTCTCCCCCTGATGCATCTTTTCATCCTACTGAGGTCTGCTCATTGGAGTCTGGTTTGAAGTGGATTCTTAAAGCCCACGTATGCACGCTGGCAATTTTCTATGTTAAGAACAATCTTTAGTGGTACTCTCGTTCTCCCGAGAAGACCAGGGTGATGGGCGAAGAGAGGACAACGAGCGGCTGCCCAGACACCATGAGACCATATGGGTTGACGCTCCCATGTACAGCCTTCCGGAAGAGCAGGGCTATTGATTGGCATCAAGCCACTGGCCGGCTGTCATACCTGCCCCCCTGTGGCAGCGGCAATGCACAGCTATAGTGAGCTCTTGTCCACTCGATCGATGAACCGTGATCATTGACTGAAACTCGTCCGAATTTAGTTCTTGATGGCATGGCAGCAAGGAAGGGGTACAGCCCAGTGGCTGGGTGTTACGGATGGACAATCGCTAGTTAGGAGCCCCTCAAGGACAATATATAAACTCCGCGACAGTCCCGTCTTTTCTTCCTCAGTAAAAATCTTTTTCCAAGCATCCGGACCTGCTTATCGCCAATGGCGAATATACATGGGCCCTTCGGCAGTCAGGCTCAGCCAATTATCATCTCGTCACCCACTCAGCCTTGGAACGAAATCAGCAGTGCTGCAGACTCGATCGGAAGTCGTGAAACCACCCCATCCCAGAGAGAAAGCCTTCACCGTCTGAGGCCTGGGGTTTTGACGGACTTCCCATCAATGGAAATTCCAGGTACGTGTCAGTACCCGAAAAATATTGGATGATGCTAAAGCTTTGCTCAGAATCGCCGCTCTTCCAACACAGTCAAGAGAATACTGCTCATAGGGCTACACCGTCTTCAGCAAGAGAGGAAGGAAATTTCTCCTCGTTGGGGACAGAAACTCTTTCGTCGGAGGACTCGGACAGCTTCGAAGAGCTTACTCGCGAATTGAAGCATAAGCTTGGTACATTGAAGCAAAAGCATCAAAGGCGCCGTCGGACTATCGCGAAGAATGCTGTCATTCACCTTCGCCAATCAGTCGCTTTTGCGGACGAACATCAAGAGCTACACCAGAGCATAGAACAGCTACAGAAAAGTCTGGCTATTAGTACGACGGAGCATTCAAAACTCTTGAATGAGCACAGAAAGTTGTTGCTATGGCGAGCTCAGCAAGAAATAAAAGAGTCTCACCTCAGGACTCGCATCTCCAATCTCTGCATCCAACAACAGCTATTCATAGAGCGTCAACCGCCGGAATGTCCACTATGTTCCGATAACAAATGTGATGCTGAGACACACTGTGGTCACAAATTCTGCTGGCCATGTCTCATTACCTGGTACGATTCGCAGAAGGATCAGGACCGCGAAGTCAGTTGCCCTTGCTGTCGTGCGCTGCTCGCTGGTAAGAATGACGGTGCTAGAGCCTTGGCGGGTCAATTACGTTTGCAATAGGCGGAAGCTTGGATTAATGATATCTGGAAGCTGCTCTGGGCATCTTTGGTGGACCGTGAGACGGATGTGCTTGGGCGATGGATCATACGGGTTCGTTCTGCTTTCAATCTCATAGAATTGCTATCAACAACATACAGAATTGCTTATCGCGATGGCTGTTGTGCAGCTCGATTTGATGTGCATGCTACGGAGGAACTAGTCTCCAGCGTTTGACAATTGGTGCACACCATACTCGAAACTAAATGCAGGGAAAGACTGGCAGATCTGGACGGATGGGTTACCGGCCTGTAGATCTAGCACGAGCTCAGCCAAGGTAAGGATGAACGCTACCATGGCCCCTGTACTTTAGTTTGCTTCGCATCACTAGGTTCGGTGTAAACGAACATTCCCTCCGCCACGACATCTGCACTAAGACTCATGTGGAATTAGTAGCGCTAAAAGGTCGGAGACTTGGTGGAGTAGGTCTGTGCATGGATCTAATGATCTCTAGCCTGAGCAATCGGATGTTCGATCACCTACAGGGGCTGGGACCAAACTGAGCTTTTGGTCTTGAGCATTAGTGCCTAGCCTGTCCCTGTTTCTCCGGCTTGCTGGTGATAATGAGCCGGCAGAAGTGCTCCTCAGTTTCCTCGCTGGACGCTCGCACCTTTCTAAGATAATTTCCCAGTTATCCCAAAGTCTTTCCCATCCTCAATACTTAAATTGCTTTGCATTTTGGTAGGACTTATTGGCAATTCGTTCACTAAAGTTGCCTCGTTTGCGTTGCGGATCCCGTCTGCACCCCAGCTTCTCTCTCACAGTCAGCCTCGTTGCCTGCAATATCACCTGCATAATCAGCCAGACCTGGCTAAATTATGGAGCCAGGCTCACCGATAATACGTCTTTCCGTCGCCATTTGTATTTTTTTAGCCTCTTTGGCGGTACTCCCTATACTATGGTGTTTTACTCATCGTAAACCAGTGACTCACAAGCGGCTGAATCAAGGCCAAATCGGGATCCTACTGATCAAATTTTTATTCGATGCGGCTTTGTTTATCCTAGCGGTCCTTGAACTTCCAGAAGGTTGCATGCATAGTGAGTAGAGCGGCCTTACAAGAGCTTGAGTATAGCGGCTGAACGAACCTTTACAGACACGCTTCGGCTTGTTGAACACCTTTTGCTACGCTCTTCCCTCGGTTGTGTCATTATCACGCATGTACGTCCTCCACGGGGCTAATGACGCGTCGCCCATACTAAAAAATTCATAGTACTTGTTCCTATGGCAGATTTTCTATGGGGTGGGCCAAGGCCATTTCGGATGGTATTGGCCCAGATGTGGCCCATTTGCTGTCCTGGCTTTTGCACTGTTGATGTTCATGCCTTTTATAAGGTGCGTCAGTGCTTGAAACAGCAGTTTTCCCCATACCTGATGCAGATCAAAGCTTGAACCAACATAACCTACAATTCTGGACTTTTCTAAGTGCAAGCCTCCTGATGTCCTCGTTCTTGCTTGCTTTTTGGATATGGACAATCAAGGCCTCGAGAACTCCCGTTCCATGGAAGCGACTGCCATGGAGGAACGCCATTCTTTGCATCATCATTGTCCTTGTAGCGTTGGCGGAATTCATGATTGGGAAAGACATCCCGCCCTCGTGTCAACTCTTACTTGAAATGGTGAGAGGATCCCACGAGAGTAACGACTGGTAACTGACCGTGGCTATAGATCCTGTCACTAACGGTCACAATCTACACTACGCAGTTTGGTCTAGGAATTGAACACAAGCTTTACGCCGATGCTCGAGATAACAACCCCAATGTTCAGTCAGCATTGATACGCTCACAAAGTTTTACCTCTGCAACAGCTTCTACATCAACCAGACAACCAACAAACTCTTCCGCTACCGAGCCTTTTCCGTCGTGCCTGCTAGAGAAAGCACGGGACATAGGGGGTCTGAATACTAGTACCATTCCACCCAGTCCTATATCAAGACTGGGCTACAGCTAATCGGTGCCAGGAGACCATGAAGAGGATCATAAGCTCTCGACCGACAATGGGCAGAAAGAGGAGGGCAATGGATGCAAGCCGGGAAATGATGCGAGATACAGACAGGATGTTTGAAGAGCAGAGTTGGCTGGGACACAACAGGCAGTAAATCCATGCAGCCGGAATCCTTGCAGCTTTTGGTAGGAAGCGTAGCAGGTCTAATCACAGATGCTGCTTTCCTAAACGTGCAATGGCTAGCTTACTGGCTGCTTGTTGTTATCAACTCCAGCAATGACTCGCGCCCTTTGGCCATTCCCTTCTCTGTTCTTTGACTCACACTCAACCGGAAGATGATAGTCTCTCGACAGTCCTGAAGAGCCTGTGTCATTGTCTATGCCAGCACTGCCAACCTCTTCTCGTTGAGCAACTGCAAGGCTTATCGGACGGGCGTGCGGTCGTGTGAACCTTCAAAGAAACGAAACATTCTGCACGGATCAGGACCACAAGACGTATCACCACCTTCGCACAATTTTACTAACGTAGAAGCTATCGACAAATTGGTCCCTCTTCAAATCCTCTCCGCTTTCTGAGTGGTTTTGGGAGCATGCTCGATAAATCAATCCGCAGCCGCATTCTTTCGGGCTCTCTTTGAATGTACTTTTTTTGGTTTCTTCCCTTGGGAGACGTTTGATGATTGGGACGGGGATTGCGGTCCAGCAGGAGGAAGAGGAGCAGGAGCAGGAGGAGGAGGAGGAGGAGGAGGAGGAGGGACGATGGTTGTGATTGAAGCTGCTGTGACGAGAACTACGATCCAGGCTGCTGTATAGGAGTTCATCACCTGAATTGTCCGTCGCAAATGCCATAATTGAAAGTATTTATGCATGTATTAATGGTCATTTAGCTAAACAATAAGATTGACGAGTCCAAAGCTTCGAGGGCCAAGAGGTTAGATATAGATCGGGCGAAACAATCACACGGAAAACGTTTCCTGTTTGCACGAACCCTGAGACAATTCTTCTGCTAGACCAGTCCGTTTGTACCTGCATCGCGGGGTGTTCTCGGGCCTCTATCTGATTCAGTCATCGGAGTTCCCTAACGTATGGAGCACTTACCACACTGATCGCAGCGAGGTACCCTTTTTTGGTAAGTCCCTCAAAACACCGATAAGTGTCCTCCTTCGAGGAATATGTCACGGACGCACAACCTGACGTCCAACGTGCGTCGAGCACGGTTCCAATTTGAGAGACAAAATTGAAAAAATCAAGAGACAAGATCCCTGAGACCTCTGGTGCATGAACGACCACCCATATAATCGGTGGCGGCAGAGATAGATCTGGCAAGCGATAAAGCCTATCCGGAATGAATACTACAGCGCGTTCTGCAAGCGGCCAAGGTGTGAGGGACGCCTTTGTGTCGTTATATAGCAGCCATCGACGACTTGGATCGAGGAGTGAAACGACTTCGGAGTAACCTGCGGATCTATTACTCTTACTACCTGGACATAAGATCGCTTACTTACTGTTGGTCGGATCCATTGCAATATGCGTTTCATGAATGTTTAAGTTTGTGTAGGTAGAGATTCTAGAGAAAGAATCAAGTGAAATGGCAAACGGCAAGCTGGCCCCTGTATAACGTTGCACATGGGCCCGCCTCCCAACGGATGCGCTCATCCCCGCGTAGAAGCCCATGAGACATTCGTTGACGCCAGGGGTACGGACATGTTCTCCTACTCAGGTTACAGCCATATCCAAAAGGAGCGAGGATAATCTCCCGCGAATGAGTAGTATTAGGAAGGCGTCAGAATAGGGTCAAATTCTCGGGGGAAGTTTTATTGCGAGTGGTGAGCGGTATCGAGCGGTAATTGGAGGGGCCGTGCAAAATTGTCAGCTAATTCTCAAGATCCATGTACCCACCGCCATGCCTACCGCCCAATCAGGTTCGATTTGAAGACCGCCGCCATACCCACCGCCATACCCACCGCCATTCTATGTTTGATCCGCAGACCACCGCCGTACCACCGAGCACCCTAGCGCCCGCGGGATGATCTATCGTAACATGTAAGAAACATAGAAGATTGGGATAGGAAATTTGGCATCAGCATTGACAGCACGTAGGTGCAATCTTGAACAGTTGTTCTGCGTCTTCCACATTATGTAGGATCTCTTCAACAAAAAGAGACAAATGTTGAAATGGAGCGTCGTTATGTTCAGGCTATTGTAATGTAGGCTCTGAGGAGTGGATCTAGCGTATTGGCTACCTTCCCAGGCGCCCCCAAATCCATGCATGGAAGTAAACGCCACAGTCCACGCTGAGTGATTACCTCCCATTAACGCGGACCAAACGTGGAGTTTGGTCCCGTCGGCAGGGATCGTCGTGGAAAGAAATCAGCTGAAGCGGAACGAGAATGAGAGGGGCTAAAACTTGCAAGGGTATCGAAAGGGCCGAGCTACCTCTATAATCCGTATTAGAAGAACCTCTTTCCTAGCTAAAAGCTTCTCGCTTTCATAGGTTCAAAAATATTTCTCTTTGCCGATGTTAGGAGTCTGCCGAGACGACGGCTGCGTGCAAGATGAGACCCTAGGTTCAGGTCCGACACAGACCTTGGTATGGTTTTACGATGAATACCACTATCAAACGATCACCGAGTCAGGCTCTCCAACGACTATCGATGAGTCAGGCTCTCCAACGACCATCGATGAGTCAGGCTCTCCAACGACCATCGATGAGTCAGGCTCCCCAACGGCACATCTTCCCGTCTACATTGACAAGGAGCCAGTCTCAACGGATATCGAAGATTCCTTCCTGTATGCTCCTGTACCAGTCCCAATCAAAGTGTCCACATGGCTCAGCATGTGGGGCGAGCTGAGTGAGCCTCCCGATGAAGACCTATCGGCCGTGCAGGGTTTTCAAGTAAGTAAGGCAGGCCTTCTAGGTGAAGCAAGACGTACCTGACGTATGAAGACACAAGCCCTATCTCATCCGGAGAACGATCATTCTCACGAGCCGTTGTCGTGCTTCCCGTCAAATTCCGGCTATTCACCTAGTCAACACCGAGACCAAACACCCGTCACACAAGATTCAGTCAGTTTACAGTACGGTCAAAAGAAGCGAAAGCGGGCGTCGTCCGAGATAAGCGAGGAGGAGCGACTCTTACTCGACCTCAAGCAGGAGGAGAAATCATACCTACCGCCACTTTCAGAAAGCGCTATGAGAAAACTCAACTGGGAAAGTTCTTCCAGCACTCCAAGGCAATTGACTACCCATGCCCCGCGGAAAGCCTGGTCTCTTTGATAAATCAAATAGCCGGTAGATGCCCCTTTGCTTAAGCAATCATCGGCCATGCTGACTGAGGGTGGTTTGCAGTCAGTAAGGCGGATGGCAAGGAGAAAAGGAATTGAAGCCAGACACAAGGTCCAGTCAAACACCATACTAGCATGTGTGTCCAGTACGGGGAGCTTTCTCGTCAAATTTTGGACTATTCATATTCAGACTCGATTGATAAGAACAACCTGGTTGCTTTGTCGATATTGTTTTCTCCTGGTTATATTATAATTCACGCAAGCATGTCCAGAGTATATAGATTGAGAGTCTTCCAATGCAAGCAATAATCCCTACTATTCACAATTTTTCCATTCCGCTTTCGCGTTTCTTGCAATGTTTCGGCATGGAGGTTCTGACACTCATCCTCGAGGACTGGATGATCCGGCAGGGTCCGGGTTACTGCGTATTCTATTAGCGCGGGCGGATTAGATTCCGGCAATATTCTGCGAGCACCACACTCAAAGGTGCAAAAATTGACCTCCAGTGTGCTATGTCAGACACTGGCAAATCAGATGTCTTCGACGCCGTTCGTTCGGCATTAGAAGAGAACATCGTCTCGGACTTTGCGCAGTCTGGATACCATCACGTTAGCAAGGCTGGCCTCGGCGCTCAAGTCGAAGCCCTGGTGAAAGAAGGAGGGACTGTCTGGAGTACGGAAGGATTGAGTATACTCGACGAGGGTCTCAATCAAGTTAGGTGTCGGTTACATTTCATGTCTAATATTCTGACTATCGCAAGGGAAACCGGAACGCCATCAAGCTCCTCATAGGCCAGCTCCTCCTCACCTCCGCGACTATCCTCCAGCCCCTACAGGACGCATTTTGCTATCTACTGAAGGACAGAGTGATACAAAAGGGGAAGCACGACGGAATCATAGTAATGCTGTGGGCGCGTGACTCCGAGGTAGTCTTCTTTCCAGAGTCGCACCACATCGAACATGGCACACAGGGATCACAGGCGCGATGGGGTTATATACCATCGAAAGAGAAGCTGGAGTCATGCAAACATGAGACCAGGGAGATCGCAGAAGGTGCTTTGTAGGTCGGCAATGCTGGCTCGGATTTCTGCGTGGCTGACCCAAAGAAGATCAATGCTTGACTTCAGTCTATGCTTCCAAGTTGTGAAGGGTTCAGCATTGGCATTTGTGTTTGTAAGGCAAAGGGTCGAAAGCACATGGCAAAAGATTGCTCTACCTGCCGAATTAGGGCCGAAGCTAATTGCAATGGAAAAGAAAGGATACCGGTTCAATAGCACTCTATAAGCGGACCAACGAAGACGCCCCTGACTTCGATACTAGATAGGTGGCATTGGCATGTCTACTAACAACCGATAAATCGCGAAGTCTGATTGTACCGCCAAGCCAGCGTCTTCGATATGAAGGCTTGGTGTCACATCGGTCCTGTATATGAAATTCTCGTGCGCCGTCGACGTACTTGGTCGCGTAAACTTTAGTGACGAATCTCCTTGGACGTTATGGGTTTCGCTGGAGCCGTCTAATGAAACGATAGGTGGCGGTTGGATCGGTGAAGGTAGTCGGAGTGCTCGACATATGAGCTGAGGACTGCCAGAAATGGTCAACATAAAAATACGGGTGGAGAACGACAAGCTTACTCTTGGTTTGTCCAGCTATTGATAAGCCAGGCTGGGTGGTAATCCATCAGCGGTTCGAAATCTGGCAACACATCATCTTTTATTATCTCGATTGCTACATTGACCAGGTTTGAGTGATCTCCGCGTGGCAGTCGGGCAAACTTCTTAAAACCGTATTGGTTTTCTACCTTGTATCAGTTGCGCGAAGATCTCGTAGCTCTATAATGACCTACTAGCAATTACCTCAAAGACGAGGCAAGCCTTGTTACCCCACGTCGGCCAGAGCCCAGATACAAGCATATTGAGAATAGAAGCTGTGTTACGCCAACGCAGTCGCGTCTTGTTGTTGACATTCGAAACAGTGATAGGTATTTCATCCTCGCTTTTCACCTGGGACTGCCGGTAGAGAAGGATGTTGGACGCCAATATTTTCAGGTTCCAATCAGATTCACGAAGTTTGGAATCATTCGTAACACTGAGTTCTTCCGACTGCAACCAGACATTGGTCTCTATTTGAGCAAGTCCAGGATCAGTGCTAGAGACCAAGTCCTGGGGAGCGTCGTTACTTCTAAATGCTGTCGACCTCGAAGATCCTCGAGTCAAGGTTGTCAGACCCTGACGAATTCGAGCAGCCAAACTAGCCGCCGCTTCGTTGCCGGTCATGATTCGATTTGTTGGGCTATGAACGGAACGTTGCTCGAGATCTGGGAAGCAATTCAGCGCTGGAAGATTAGAGTATTGCGACTTCACCGGTATTACTGAGAATTCGTTGGCCCTCCAATTCGTAAACATCGAAGGTCTTTGGAGGGTTGCTACCATCTGGAAAGGCGCGGTAGTCTTGGATGCGGCTCTCAATGACGTCCCGGCAGGAAGATGCCAGTGAGCATAATTCTGCTGCATGGCTTAAGCTAAGGTCGTTCAGCCTCGTTATCATAGAGCTCTCGATCTGTGACATTTACCTTTGCTTCGACGAGAAGTTCCAAGGGGAGGGCTTAAAGTAGATATCGTACACATCTTGCACATGACGTTCAATTACAGGGTGGTCGAATCTTTGCAAGGCATCGGAGCAATGAGAATATCGATACGAAGCGCGGTAAAATACCTGCTCCGGGTAATCAGGGTGTTTGAAAGGGGCAATAACGATTTGGACTGCTGCAAAATGAGCTGCTTCTTCGACTCGGAAGACTACGATCGTGGGATTGGTTTGGGAGACCGATCGATCGCGAGATATCTTCTTTTGCGCAGCATCAGACTGCGTCTGGAGACGTATGAGAGTATAGCCTCCTCTGTTCATCGTTGCTAATGGGAAGATACAAGGAACGAGACAGAATCTTGCCTGGGAGCCTGGTAGCTGGAGCAAGCTCTAACTACATATGGATGGCCCCATGCAAGATCGGTCTGGCCCGACCTCAGCCCTACACCTACGGGTAAAGTATGGAGCCATTTGGCCACCTCATGTTCAAGTGATTATGTGAGTAGGTAGAAGACATACGAAGGCCACTGCGTTCGAAAAAACTTTGACGTCAGATGAGTAGTGGCAACCTTCGCAGGGGATACCATCCACAGATCCGACATCTTCATTCAGCTGTCGGACAGTCTTGTCATCATACTTGGGGCGACGTGAATCATGGGCAGGAATTCCAATCATAAGGTGACCATCAAAACGGCAGAACAGCACATCGAAATAACAATGAAAACGCCTGAGATACATGTGCGGATTGTCAATTGAGAATCCATGACCGAAGGTGCCTGCGCTTATTCCCTTGAAACCTCCTTCTCAACCCACTGTGGCCTGATCCTCCCCAACTGCTGGCTCTTTTGTTTCACCGGTACGGTATCGTTTGTATCAGTGGTGGAGTTCCACGCCAATTCGGTAAGACGCTGCCAGTCCCACATGTCATCGGTCATGACATGGGTGTCGTTTATCCAAGGAACCAGCGCAAGAACAAATGCCTTCATTTTGCGCACCATTTCCTTATTGTTCTCCAGCCTTAGACTCTTCAGCTCGTTACAGGCTATTGTTATGACTGGATGACTTACTCAAGCTGTAGCTTATCCACCCGCTCACTTATATTGGCACCGGCAACATTGGGAAGAATGGCGAGACCGGAAAGTGTGACGGGATTGTATGGTCGCTGGGAAACCGGCTCGTCCAACACAGCATCCTTGGAACCGAATGCCGTTTGGTAAGAGGAGTTAGACTGGCCTCTGGCAACGTTCCCCATGTGTTGAGCGCTGGGAAACTTGAAGGAGGTGATTGGAAACACAGGTTGACCCATAGACTGGTCGGCCAGAGTAGTGTCCTGGCAATACGCCGCGTCCACCGGGGCGCTCGAGTAGGAGCCCGGTTCGAAAAACTCGTCTACCAAATCGGAATAGTCGGCCGTTCCCTCAGCACAAGGATCCCAGTCGTAGCATACGTCCGTGTCCGTCAAGGATTTGCTGGACGGATCTTGCAGGATTTTCTGCCACTCGCTCTCGTCGGCGTAAACTGCTGCTTTCGCCATAGTGTCTTCTTCCGATGTTGCTGTAATGATGGGACACCCGGTCTCTTATGTGATCCTCGTGGGTTTAGAGCGAGAGCTCTCCGATGCATGGCGCCATCCCTTGTGACTTCGCTCTATGCGCTTGGATCGCTAGGCTATGCATCGACCTCGTTTCAATCGTTTGGCGCCGAGCATAGAGCTCGATTCGTGAAACGGCTGATTGCGTATAGCTGCTATTAGTAGGGATGGAGGGGGGAGCACAACCTTGATTGGCGTCAACCCTCCTTAGTCTAGCTGCTCGCGGGCTAGACGAGGTCAGCTGATCAGAATCTCATGCGGGTCAGCGGCGTTACCTACTTACCTCAGGAAGCGGAAACGCTTTGTACGCCCCCGGCGCCACGGTAAAGCTTCCTTGGCTCCAAATTCAGCTCGAATCATGCTATGCATCGTTCAAATTGATTGGTTTGCTCCATCGAGGCTGCTCTCAAGGATCCTGGACTGTTTAGCGTTCTTATGTTCCTTTTACGGTCCCAAGTTGGGGCTTCCAGCTCGTGCTAGTAACCCTTGTAACAACGTAAAGGGTGGGTGCCCAAGGTAAGACATAAGTGAGATGCTGCACGAGCTCACGCACGGGGGTTATGATTTGGTCAAAGTGTGAACATAGGACCGAAGCTGCCATCACAGTATCATCTTCGTCCATACCTTGGCGTATCAGTGCATACTTTGTTCACGATGGAACGCCAAACCATGGAGCAGGGGACAACCTATCGTCTCCGCATTAACTTCGAGGCCAAAGCCCAACGCACGAACGTACGATGGGTGACTGAAACCTACGACGACGAGAGGCTTCTGCTGGGCTTGCGCCTCGCTCACCCTCACCTGCCGTGGAAAGACATACGCGGAATGTTCAACGACCGCGTCCCTTCGAGGCGAAAGCGCACTTTATGGGCAGTCACGGCGAGAGGAAGAGCTGTCTGCAAAGCAAGAGCTTCGCCTGACGGTCCTTTAGCCTACACGACTCCTACAAATTATACTATCACCGAGTCCAGAACAATAGGCGGTAATGTACGCTACTCTTCTGGCCTGATTCATGGCTTAGCCTAATTTGTTCAAGACAGCGATTCTGCCACCATCACCACCGATGACGCATATGGAGACACTGTCACACAGCTGGGATGGAGGTATTGATGATGAAGGATATTCTACAATGATTGCAATCCAGAGTGAGGCGTTGGAGGCTGCAAAGACGGTGGCAACGGCAGCTGCATCAGGGGCATTCTGTACTACCAATCCATTTTTGTGAGCTATGGCTACATGCGTAAATTATGGTTCACCTGCGGTCTTAACCAGTATTGCCGTTAGGCGTCTCGCTAGAAACCCTTTCCCCTAACTGTTATTGATCTTCTATCTCTGATGGATGGTAGGTCTGGTCCTGCACCATAAGATCGCGCGCGTCAAGATGTGTAATGGAGAATCCTTCCGAGCCTTCCCTCTCGCCCATTCTATCTTTGATGGGCGGTAGGTCTGGTCCTGCACCTGCTCCATAATATCGCGCGCGTCAAGATGTGTGCTCCCCCCAGCCATAATTAGGTTGCCTTCTC
>JAABUL010002935.1_pt1 | contig 26751 bp, 2 predicted proteins | sample 5559151 | NCBI WGS metagenome assembly JAABUL01 (sample SAMN10711876, study PRJNA513368) | rock metagenome | isolation source: Antarctica rocks | place: Antarctica: Victoria Land, Pudding Butte sud | reverse complement strand
GCTAGAAGTACGTCCACATTTCCTAGCGAGTAGATTGGCATATTTCATGATTGTGTCACGGTTCCAGGCTAGACAGGCTTCGCCCTCCGATTACTCTTCGAGTTTTCGCTCCCTAGTTTCGGATATACTACAAGTAACGTCTAGCGTCTTGATATCTATAGTACTTATATTTATTTTCTATATATAGTTAGTTCTATATAGCTAGTATTTTTGTCAATTAACTATATACTAGTTATTAAAGCTCTAACTTTAATATAATATTAATTATTTTTTTAAATATAATCTTGCAAATTTGTATTTTAAAAATATATATATTTGCTATTTTTTTAACTTTATAAAACAAGTTCTAGATATAAAATTACTAGAACAAATATTTTACAAAATATAATTAAGTTGCAATAATAAATATCTTTAAAATAATATACAATTTAACAATATTTAATTTTGTTAATTTTTTAATAAATTTATTAAAATATATAAACAACAAATTGTTCTAATTACAATTTAATAAATTTGTTAAAATAAAATTAATAAATTTGCTAAAATAGAATTAACAAATTTGTTAAAACAACAATTATAATATAATTTTATTATTATCTTTAAACAATATTTTTATCTTTATATATTAAAAGATTTACTATATAATAATATAATACTTTAAACAATATTTATTTTTAATATCGAAAATTTTATCTTGCAAATAATATAAATTCTTTAATATTTATATAATATTAAATATATTTAATTTTAAACTTTTATTTTCTTTTATAAATATTTATATTATTTATATATTATTTATATTTATAATATAATTAATAGAAGAATAATTTTAAAAAACAAAATTAAGTTTAATTCTAACAAAAATATAAGTTATTTAAAAAACTCTTAATAAATAAAAATTAATTAGATATTAATATTGTTTTTTGTTACAATTATTATTCTATAAGAGTTTTATTAAATTAAAAAAATTTCGAAAAAAATTTAGAGCTTAAAGAATATTTTAATTTACTTAAAAATTATATATTCGAATTCTTATTATTTGTTTAATTTAATTTTTACAAAATTATAATTAATAAATTAATTAAACTAAATTTGTTTAATAATATAAATTTTTAAATATATTAATTCGATTTTTAATATATTAATTGCTAAATAATAGTTTTGTTTAATTTTATAACAAATATATTAAAAAAGAAGATAAAAATAAAATAAAATAATATTGTATTTTAATTATTTAATTTAACAATTTTAACAAAAATTAATAAAAAAAAATTTAATTTCTATAAAAAGCAATTAAAAATAATATAAAAAAATAATTTTAACTACTTTATAAAAATAGTATTATAATTATTAAGTTTTAAATTAATAAAAAAATTAATTTTAACTTTATTTATTAACTAAAAATTTAAATTAAATAAAATTAACAATAAATATTTGCAATAAAATAATAAATTATTTTTAATATAAATATAACAATACTTTAATTTAATAAAATTTATTTAAAACTATTATATATTAATTAAAATAAGAGTTTTTTTTTCTTAAAATAAAGAAATTGTATTTATTAAATTTATTTATATAATTTACAATTTTAGTAACAATAATAAATTTAATTATTTTTATAAATTTAATTTATAAATAAAAGATTAACTTAATAATATTTATTTTGTTTATAATCTTAAATTAAAGTTATAAAATATAAAAAATAATAAATATTTTTTCGATCTCTTTATTTTTATTAGAGATTTCGAAAACTTTAACTAATAAATTATTGCGTTAATTTCTAAGTTTAGCAATATTTTTTAATATTTTATTTTTAAAAAAGTTAAATTTAGTTTTGCTATTATTAAAATTATTAATAATATTTTTAGAAAAATAAAATATTATTTGTTTAATAAATTTGTTAATTTTTATTTAATAATAGATAATTTATTTTAAAACTTAAATATTTAATAAAATAATTTAAACAAAAAATAATACAACTTTGTTAAAATTATATTATTTAAATTTATTATAAAAAATATCGAAATCTTTAATTAATATATTAATTGCTTTATATTTACAATAATCAAAGTTTCTATATTAAAAATTAATAAAATATATTAATTTAACAAAAATTTAAATTATAGATTTTAAAATTATTATATTGTTTTAACAAACTATATTACTTTAAATTAATTTATGAAATTAATTTTAAACTTTAACAAATAAAGAAATCTTATTTAATAATTATTTAAACTTTAATTTATATATAAGCTATTAATAGTATTAATAAGCAAAATAATTGTATTAATATCTCTAAACTCTTTAAATATATTAATATAAATATTTGCAATAATAGTAGTTTTAATATATATATATCTTTATTTGCAATTAAAAATAAAATATAAAGATATAATTTTAAACTTTTAAAAACAAAATTAAGTTTTTAAATTTTTGTCGAAAATATTTTAAGTTAAAATATAGATTATATTTTAAAAATATTTTTTGCAAAAATAAATTAACTAAAATTAATAATAAAATTTTTGTTAAACTTAAAATTTATAATATTAGCAATTTTAAACTAGCAACTTTTAAAGAGAATAGTTTCTCTAATATTTTAAATAATATTTTAAATAACTTTAATAAGTTAAAAAACTAAATATTTTTAATAAGAATTGCAATTTAAGATAGAAATTAATATTTATAAAAAAACAATAAAAAAACTTAAAATTATATTTAATTTATATAATAGAGTTTTGCTTATTAAATTTAAACTTAATTCTAATATTATTAATAACAAGTTATTTAATAACTAGCAATTAAACTTTTATATTAAGATTTGTTTAAATTAAATTTATTTGCTCTTTAATAAATATTATATTAAAATAAGATTACTTATTAATATTAAAGTTTTTAATAAAATCTTTATTAATAGAAAATTTATTAAATTTTATAAACTTTTTACTATATTACTTTAAATTTTTATTAAAATATATTTAATTAATAATAAATTTATCTTTAATATTAATTTTAATAAATATATTAATATTTTATAATATTTAATAATTAAACTAGAACAATTTGCAGTTATTTTTAATATATTTAAAATAAAAAAATATAATATATAAATAAAAAATAATATATAATCTTTTAAGTTTAACTTTAATTACTATATAAAGTATTGTTTATTAAATTAATAGTTATTAAAGATTTTTAACAATTAATATAAATAACTAGAATATTTGTTTTTAAAAATTTTTAATAAAGTTAATATTTATTAAATAAGTATTTTTGTATTTTCGAAATTTGCTATTAAAGAAAATTATAAAACAATTGTAATATTGTTCGAATACTTTATTATACTAAATCAATTAAAAAAAAAAAAAAATTTTAGTTTGCATTATAAACAACAATATTATTATAAATATTGCAATTATTACTTTTAATAATTATAACAAATTTTATATTAAATTTAAGTAAAAATTTTTAAATATAAAACAATTTAAAAAGCAAATATATTTAAAGTTTAAACAATAAATTAATTTTTTAATTTACAAAAAATTAATAAGTTATTATTTAATAAAAATATTAATTATATTATTAATTTTGTTTTAGAAGCAATTTCTTTAACTAAAAAAATTTACAAAATATTTTATTAAAAAAAAGAAATTGTTAAAGTTTATCTAAATAATATAAAAAGTAAAAATTAAATTTGTAATAATATTTTATAATATATTATTTTTATTTTTATAATTAAAAAGTTTAATAAAAATTTATATATTTATTGTTTGTAATATTTGTATTACTTTAACAAAATAAATTTTACTTTATTAGATTTTTTTTTCGATTTTTTTGCTTACTATTGTTGTATTTATATTCTTTTATTTTACAATTTCTTTGTCTTTAGTTGTTAATTTTATCTTTTTTTAAATATATTTATTTTGTCTCTAATTTAGTTATTTATATTTATAATTTTTTTTACAATTTAGTTTTTATTTATTGTTGTAATTAATTTAACAAAAGAGAAGAAATTTAAAATAAATTTTTATTTCGAAGTTTTTGTCTAATAGATATTAAAGATATATTTGTATAATAAAAAAATAAAACAAATTATTTAAATTAAAAAAACTAATAAACAAAAGATTTTAACTATTTTTTGCAAAATAAAAACTAGAACTTAAAAATTATACAATAATTAAATATTTTACAATTAAAGTCAAGTATTTATTTGTTCGAGATAAAATATATATTTTTTAAAATAAAAATAATATTTTTTAAGTTAAAGCAATTAAATTTTAGTATAAATTGTTAAATATTAAATATTTAGATTAAATAATAATATTTAAGAAAATACAATATTACTACTATTGATTTATATTGTATTTAAACGTTAAAAAATATATTAAAAATTATTTGATTTATAAGTATATTAAATTATATTACAAATATAAATATAATCTATTAAAGTTTTTGTCTATTTTAAATTGTTATTAACAAAATATATTTTGCAATTTTATTATTTTTTTATTGCTATATTATTATAGAGAAAAGCTTTTTTAATATATTTTAATAATAATTAATAAATTATTCAAAATTTAGAAATTTATATTTATAAACTCTTTAAAAGTTAAGATTATTGTTTAAATCTTTATTAATTTTGTTTAACATATTAAGAACTTTCTAACTATTATTGTTTCTAATAGAGTATTAGGATTAGAGCTTTAATAACTAGTATATAGTTAATTAATAAGAATACTAGCTATATAGAACTAACTATGTACAGAAAATAGATATAAGTACTATAGATATTAAGACGCTAGACTTTACTTATAATATATTTAAAATTAAAGAGCAAAAATCTAGAAAGTAATTAAAGAGCAAAATCTATTTAATCTAAAATTGTAATATTATTTCTCTTTTTTATTCGCAAGCTTTGACAAAGCAATACTAAATTTTTTAATTAATATTTTTAATTAATTTTAATTAATTTCAAGTGTTTGTCGAATATAAGCTTCGATTGTTGTTAAGTACGTGTTAAATATTGTTCAATAATAAAGATTAAAGTTTTTGATATACGTCGAACAAGAGAATAAATTTGTCGAATAAAGAAAAAATAATTAGAAATTTTAAAACAAAATATGCAAAAAACAATAATATACAAAGCAAAAACTATATATATTGCAAATAATATTTTAGTTAACTCTTAACTACTTTTAATTAATATTAAATATATTTGTTAAATATAATTTAATATTCGAAATAAAATGTTAAGCAATTGTTAAATAATAAAAATTAAATTTTAAACAATTTGTTAAACAACAATAAAATTAAAAGAAAGAATTTTTTTTTTAAGAAAATCTTAAATGTAAAAAAATTAAAAAGAGTACAAAAGATTATTAATTTTAATTCTAAAAAAAGAATTCGAATTTGTTACAATTCTAGACTAGATAGACTTTGTTCTCCAGTTACTCTTTAGATCTTCGCTCTTTAGTCTTGGATATACTACTAGTAATATCTAGTGTCTTAGTACTTATAGTACTTATATCTATTTTTTGTACATAGTTAGTTTTGCATAGCTAGTATTCTTGTCAATTAACTATATACTAGCTATCGAAGCTCTAATTTTAATATAATACTAGCTATTTTTTCAAACACAATTTTGCGAATTGTATACTAAAAATACTTATATTTGTTTTTTGTTCTGCAAAACAAGTTCTAGATACAAAGTTACTAGAATAGATACTTTGCAAAACGTAATTAAATTGCGACAATAGATATCTCTTAATCGACGTGCAACTTAAAAATGTTTAATTCCGTTAACTTTCTAGTTAATTTGCTAGAGTAAATAAACAACAAATTGTTCTAACTACAATTCAGTAAATTTGCTAAAATAAGATCAGTAAACTTGTTAGAATAGAAAAACAACAAATTGTCTCGACTTCGATTTAATAAATCTGCTAGAATAATATCAATAAGTCTACTAGAATAGAATCGATAAATTTGCTAAAATAGAATTGATAAATTTGCTAGAATAGAATCAATAAATTTGCTAGAATAGAATTAGCAAATTTGCTAGAACAACAATTACAATACAATTTTGTTATTGTCTTCGAACAATACTTTTATCTTTATATACTATAAGATTTGCTATACAACAATACAATACTTTAAACAATATTTATTTTCGATATCAAAAATTTTGTTTCGCAAATAATATAAGTTCTTCAATATCTATATAATATCAAATATATTTAAGCTTAAGCTTCTATTTTTGTTTACAAATATTTATATTATTTGTATCTTATCTATATCTACAATATAATTAATATAAAAATAGTTTTGAAAAGCAAAGTTAAGTTTAGCTCTAGCAAGAATCGCAAGTTATTTAAAAAACTCTTAATAAATAAAAATTAATTAGATATTAATATTGTTTCTTATTACAATTACTATTCTATAAAAACTCTATTAAATTAAAATAATTTCGAAAACAATTTAGAGCTCGAAAAGTATTTTAATTTATATAAAAACAATATATTTAAATTCTTGTTACTTATTCGATTTAATTTTTACAAAACTATAATTGACAAACTAACTAAATTAAGTTTGTTTAATAATATAAATTTGTCAAATATATTAATTCGATTATTAATATATTAATTGCTAAATAGCAACTTTGCTTAATTTTGTAACAAATATATTAAAAAAGAAAATAAAAATAAAATAAAATAATATTGTATTCTAGTTAATTAGTTTAACAATTTTAACATAAATAAATAAAAAACGTCTTAATCTTTGTAAAAAATAGTTAAAAATAATATAAAAAAATAGTTTTAACTATTTTATAAAAATAGTACTATTATTGTCGAGTTTCAAGTTAATAAGAAATTTTAATTTCGACTCTATTTATTAGCTAAAAATTCAAATTAACTTTTTAAAAGCTTATTTGAATTAAGCGAAATTAATAGTAAGTATTTGCAACAAAACAATATATTGTTTTCGATATAAACGCAACAATACTTTAGCTTAATACAATATATTTAAAACTATTATATATTAATTAAAACAAAAGCTTTTTTTTTTAAAGTAAAGAAACTATATTTATCGAATCTATTTATATAATTTACAATTCTAATAGCAATAGCAAATATAATTATTTTTATAAATCTAATTTATAAGCAAAAGATCGACTTAATAATATTTATTTTATTTGTAATCTTAAGTTAAAGTTGCAAAAAACAAAAAACAATAGATATTTTTTTAATTTTTTTATCTTTATTAAGAATCTCGAAAAGTTTAAATAATAAATTACTATTTTAATTTCTAAATTTAGCAATACTTCTCGATATTTTATTTTTAAAAAAGTTAAATTTAGTTTTATTGTTATTAAGATTATTAACAATATTTTTAGAGAAATTAAATATTGTTTATTTAATAGATCTATTAATTTTTATTTAATAATAGATAATTTATTTAAAAACTTAAGTACTTAATAAGATAATTCGAACAAAAAACAATACAATTTTGTTAAAATTATATTACTCGAATTTGCTATAAAAAATATCGAAATTTTTAATTAATATATTAATTGTTTTATATCTACAATAGTCGAAGTTTCTATATTAGAAGTTAATAAAATATATTAATTTAACAAAAGTTTAAATTATAGATTTTGAAGTTGCTATATTATTTTAATAAGCTATACTATTTTAAATTAATTTATTAGATTAATTTGTAAAATCGATTTTAAATTTTAATAGATAAAAAGATTTTATTTAACAATTATTCAAACTTTTATATATATATAAGCTATTAATAGTATTAACAAGCAAAATAATTGTATTAGTATCTCGAAGTTCTCTAAATATATCGATACGAATACTTACAATAATAGCAATTTTAATATACGTATCTCTATTTACAATTAAAAACAAAATATAAAAATATAATTTTAAACTTTTAAAAATAAGATTAAGTTTCTAAATTTTTATTGCAAATATCTTAAGTTAAGATATAGATTATATTATAAAGATATTTTTTACAAAAATAAATTAACTAAAATTAAAACTAAAATTTTTATTAAGTTTAAAACTTATAATATTAGCAACTTCGAGCTAACAATATTTAGAAAAGATAGTTTCTCTAATATTTTAAATAACAACTTAGATAACTTTAGTAAATTAAAAATCTAAATATTTTCGACAAAAGTTGTAGTTTAGAATAGAAACTAATATTTATAAAAAAAATAATAAAAAAACTTAAAATTATATTTAATTTATATAATAAAATTTTGCTTGTTAAAGTTAAACTTAGTTCTAGTATTATTAACAACAAATTGCTCAATAGTTAGTAACTTAATTTTTATACTAAAATTTACTTAAATTAAATCTATTTATTCTTTGATAAATACTATATTAAAATAATACTACTTATTGATACTAAAGTTTTCGATAGAGTCTTTGTTAATAGAAAGTTTGTTAAACTTTATAAATTTTCTATTATACTATTTTAAAATTTTATCAAATTGTGTCTAACTAATAACAAAATTGTTTTTAATATTATTTATATTGTTTAAATTATTGTTAATTTTAGCAAATATATTAATATCTTATAATATTTAATAATTAAACTAAGACAATTTGCAATTATTTTTAATATATTCTAAATAAAGAAATATAATATACAAATTAAAGATAATATATAATCTCTTAAATTTAACTTAAATTATTGTATAAAGTATTGCTTGTTAAATTAATAATTATTAGAAATTTTTAGCAATTAATATAAGCAACTTAAGTTTTTGTTTTTAAAGTCTCTCGATAAAATCGATATTTATTAAATAAATATTTTTGTATTTTTGAAACTTGCTATTAAAAAAAACTACAAAATAAGTATAATACTACTCGAGCACTTTGTTATACTAAATTAATTAAAGAAAAACAACAAATATTTAACTTATATTGTAAGCAACAATATTATTATAAATATTACAACTATTATTTTTAATAATTACAACAAGTTCTATATTAAACTTAAGCAAAATTCTTCGAATATAGAACAATTTAAAAAACAAATATATCTAAAATTTAAACAATAAATTAAGTTTTTTAATTTACAAGAAGTTAATAAGTTACTATTTAATAGAAATATTAATTATACTATTAATTTTGTTTTAGAAGCAACTTCTTTAACTAAAAAAGTCTACAAAATATTTTGTTAAAATTTTTTTATTTAAGTCTATCTAAATAATATAAAAAGCAAAAATTAGATTTGCAATAGTATTTTACAATATATTGTTTTTATTCTAATAGTTAAAAGGTCTAATAAAAATTTGCGTATTTATATAAATTATAGAAATTTTAATACTTTAACAATTAAAAACTACAATATTCTATTATTAATTTAAAAGATTTTGCAACAATTATATAAAATTAAATACTATAATAAGTTCGATATTATTGTTGTTTTTAACAAGATTCAAATATATTTTAATAATAAATACAAAATAGTTTTTATTACTTGTTACAATCTATTTAAATATATTATAATATTTTTTAAATTATACAATATCTTAATTATATTTTAATTTTTTATTAACAAAACTTTTAGTTTCTATCTAGACAATTTTTGTATAATCTATATAAACAATATTTTAGTCTACAATAATATTAAGAAAAAATACAAGAATTATATAAACAAAGCTTTTGTTAAACTTTATAACGTAGATCTTTATTCAAATATTAATAAATATATTTTCTTTATTAAGTAAGTTAAATATTTAGATCTAATTATTATTATCGAAGAGATTCGATTAAATTTTAAAAAAATTAAATATATTTTTAAGTAGAAAGCTTCTATTTATATATATAATATATAAGTTTTTCTAGATTTCGCAAACTTCTATTAACAATTTATCTATAATTATTTAAATATAGTTAAATTTTTGTTAGCGTTTAGTAAGCTTAAGAACAAAAATTTTAATTTTTTATAACAATTTAACAATTTCGAAGATCTTGTATTTAATTTTTTTAAAAAAGTCTTTATTAATTAGTTTATTTTATATTATTTTGATTTTAATTAAAAAATTTAGATCGAAAACAATATCTTTAACTTTGTAATTGCTATTGTACTCTTGCAAATAAACTTGAATAAATTACTTTACTTAATAGTTTATATATTTAAAATTATATTGTTTGCAAAGTATAACTACAAGATCTATAACAAAAAACTACTAACTATTGTTTGCGCTTTTAAAAAGTAATATCTAGAGTATATTGATATATTTGTTAAATAATCTATTAAAATTATTATCGACTATTGCAATCTAGAGTATTTTATAACTATTTAACTTAATTGTTGTTAAGCTTGCTAGATTGTGTTTCTATATTACAATTCCAAACTAGATAGACTTTGTTCTCTAGTTACTCTCTAGATGTCTTCTAGTCTTAGATATACTATAGATAACGTCTAGCGTCTTAATACTTATAGTATTTATACTTATTTTCTGTATATAGTTAGTTCTGCATAGCTAGTATTTTTGTCAATTAACTATATACTAGTTATTAAAGCTCTAATTTTGACATAATATTAACTATCTCTTTAAATACAATTCTGCAAACTATATATTAAAAATACTTATATTTACTATTTGTTTTTTGTTTTGTAGAACAAATTCTAGATATAGAGTTATTAGAACAAATATTTTGTCAAATATAACTAAGTTGCAACAATAGATATCTCTTAATTAATATACAATTTAACAATATTTAATTCTGTTAATTTTCTAGTTAATTTACTAAAGTAGATAAATAACAGATTGTTCTAACTACAATTTAGTAAATCTACTAGAATAGAATCAATAAATTTGCTAAAATAGAGAAACAACAAACTGTTTTAATTTCGACTCAATAAATTTGCTAAAATAATATTAATAAATTTGCTAGAATAGAATTAGTAAATTTGCTAAAATAAAATTAATAAATTTGCTAGAACAACAATTATAATACAATTTTGTTATTGTTTTTAAACAATACTTTTGTTTTTGTATACTAGAAGATTTGCTACGCAACAATATAATACTTTAAACAATATCTATTTTTAATATCGAAAATTTTGTTTTGCAAATAATATAAGTTCTTTAATATTTATATAATATTAAATATATTTAAACTCGAATTTCTATTTTTGTTTATAAATATCTATACTATTTGTATTTTATCTATATCTACAATATAATTAACAAAAAAATAGTTTCGAAAAATAAAGTTAAGTTTAGCTTTAACAAAAATTGCAAATTATTTAAGAAACTCTTAATAAATAAAAATTAATCAAATATTAATATTATTTTTTGTTACAATTACTATTTTGTAGAAACTTTATTAAATTAAAACAATTTTAAAAACAATTTAGAGCTCGAAAAGTACTCTAATTTATTTAAAAACAATATATTCGAATTTTTGTTATTTGTTTAATTTAATTTTTACAAAATTATAATTAACAAACTAACTAAATTAAATTTGTTTAACAATATAGATTTGTCAAATATATTAATTCGATTTTTGATATATTAATTGCTAGATAGCAATTTTGCTTAATTTTGTAACAAATATATTAAAAAAAAAGACAAAAATAAATTAAATCGATATTGTATTTTAGTTAATTAGCTTAACAATTTTACCAAAATTTAACAAAAAATATCTTAATTTTTTTAAGAAACAATTAAAAATAATATAAAAAAATAGTTTCGAATATTTTATAAAAATAATATTATTATTGTCGAGTTTCGAATTAATAAAAAAATTAATTTCGACTTTATTTGTTAGCTAAGAATTTAAGTTAATTTTTTAAAAACTTATTTAAATTAAATCGAGTTAATAGTAAATATTTGCAATAAAACAATATATTATTTTTATTATAAGTGCAACAATATTTTAGCTTAATACAATTTATTTAAAGCTATTGTATATTAACTAAAACAAAAACTTTTTTTTTCTCGAAATAAAAAAATTGCTTTTATTGAGTCTATTTATATAATTTACAATTTTAATAGCAATAGCAAATATAACTACTCTTATAAATCTAATTTATAAACAAAAAATCGATTTAACAATATCTATTTTGTTTGTAATCTTAAGTCGAAATTACAAAAAATAAAAAACAATAAATTTTTTTTTAATCTCTCTATTTTTATTAAGAATTTCAAAAAGTTTAAACAATAAATTACTATATTAATTTCTAAATTTAGTAATATTTTTTAATATTTTATTTTTAAAAAAATTAAACTTACTTTTGCTATTGTTAAAATTACAAACAATATTTTTAAAAAAATTAAATATTGTTTGTTCGATAAATTTGTTAATTCTTATTTAATAATAGATAATTTATTTAAAGATTTAAATACTTAATAAAACAATTTAAACAAAAAACAATACAATTTTGTTAAAATTATATTGTTCGAATTTGCTATAAAAAATATCGAAATCTTTAATTAATATATTAATTGTTTTATATCTATTGTAGTCAAAATTTCTATATTCGAAATTAATAAAATATATTAATTTAACAAAATTTTAAATTATAAATTTTAAAGTTATTATATTATTTTAACAAACTATACTATTTTAAATTAATTTATTAAATTAATTTGTAAAATCAATCTTAAATTTTAACAAATAGAAAAGTTTTGTTTAATAATTATTTAAATTTCTATCTATATACAAGTTATCAATAATATTAATAAACAAAATAATTATATTAATATTGCAAAATTCTCTAAATATATTAATACAAATATTTGCAATAATAGTAGTTTTAATATACATATCTCTATTTGCAACTAAAAATAAAATATAGAAATATAATTTTAAACTTTTAAAAATAAAATTAAGTCTCTAAATCTTTGTTGCAAATATTTTAAATCAAAATATAGATTATATTATAAAAATACTTTTTATAAAAATAAATTAGCTAAAATTAAAACTAAAATTTTTGTTAAATTTAAAATTTATAATATTAGCAATTTCGAGCTAATAATATTTAGAAAAGATAGTTTTTTTAATATTTTAAATAACAATTTAGATAACTTTAACAAATTAAAAAACTAGATATTTTTAATAAGAGTTGCAATTCGAAACAAAAACTAATACTTATAAAAAAAACAATAAAAAAGTTTAAAATTTTGTTTAATTTATAAAATAGAATCTTGTTTGTCGAAGTTAAACTTAGTTCTAATATTATTAATAATAAGTTTTTTAATAATTAGCAATCAAATTTTTATATTAAGATTTGCTCAAATTAAATTTATCTACTTTTCGATAAATACTATATTAAAATAATACTATTTATTAATATTAAAGTTTTTGATAGAGTTTTTATTAATAGAAAGTTTGTCAAATTTTATAAACTTTCTATTATATTGTTTTAAAATTCTATTAAATTATATTTAGTTAATAACAAATTTGTCTCTAATATTATTTATATCGCTTAAGTTATTATTAATTTTAACAAGTATATTAATATCTTATAATATTTAATAATTGAACTAAAATAATTTGCAATTATTTTTAATATATTTTAAATTAAAAAGTATAATATACAAATTAAAAATAATATATAATTTCTTAAGTTTAATTTCGATTACTATATAGAGTACTATTTGTTAAATTAACAATTGTTAAAGATCTTTAGCAATTAATACAAACAATCAAAATATTTGTTTTCGAAATTTCTCGATAAAGTCGATATCTATTAAATAATTTTTTTTGTCTTTTTAAAATTTGCTATTAAAAAAAACTACAAAACAATTGTAATACTATTTAAGTATTTTGCTATACTATATTAATTAAAAAACAACAACAAATATCTAGTTTGTACTATAGACAACAATATTATTATAGATATTGCAACTATTACTTTCGATAATTACAACAAGTTCTATATTAAATTTAAACAAAATTCTCTAAATATAAAATAATTTAAAAAGCAAATATATTCGAAGTTTAGACAATAAATTAAATTTTTTGATTTGCAAGAATCTAACAAGTTGTTGTTTAATAAAAATATTAATTATATTATTAAATTTATTTCAAAAACAACTTCTTTGATTAAAAAAGTCTACAATATATTTTGTTAAAAAAAAGAAATTATTAGAGTCTATCTAAATAATATAAAAAGCAAAAATTTAATTTGCAATAATATTTTACAATATATTGTTTTTATTTTTATAGTTAAAAAATCTAATAAAGATTTGCGTATTTGTATAAAATATAGAAATTTTAATATTTTAATAGTTAAGAATTGCAATACTCTATTGTTAATTAGAGAAATTTTGCAACAATTATACAAAATTAAATACTATAGCAAGTTTAATATTATTGTTGTCTTTAATAAAATTTAAATATATTTTAATAATAAATATAAAACAATCTTTATTATTTGTTATAATTTGTTTAAATATATTGTAATATTTTTTAAATTGTACAATATTTTAATTATATTTTAGTTTTTTATTAATAAAATTCTTAGTTTCTATTTGAACAATTTCTATACAATCTATATAAACAATATTTTAGTCTACAATAATACTAAAAAAAAATACAAAAATTATATAAACAAAGTTTTTGCTAAATTCTATAATATAGATTTTTATTTAAATATTAATAAGTATATTTTTTTTGTTAAACAAATTAAATATCTAGATCTAATTATTACTATTAAAGAAATTCGAATAGATTTCGAGAAAATTAAATATATTTTTAAGTAGAAAATTTCTATTTGTATATACAATATATAGATTTTTTTAAATTTTGCAAATTTCTATTAACAATTTATCTATAAGTATTTGAATTTAGTTAAATTTTTATTAGTATTTAGTAAATTTAAAAACAAAAGTCTTAATTTTCTATAGCAATCTAATAGTTTCGAAAATCTTATATTTAAAGCTTTTAAGAAATTTTTTATCAATTAATTTATTTTTTACTATTTCGATCTCGATCTAGAGATTTGAATCGAAAGTAATATCTTTAATTTTGTAATTGCTATTGTGCTCTCGCAAATAGATTCAAATAGATTGCTCTATCCAATAATCTATATATTTAAGATTATATTGCTCGCAAAGTTTAAGTTTAATTTTAAGATTATCTATTAATTAAGTATACTAGACGCAAAATTAGACAATCTAACTAAACAATTATAAGATTTGTTTTTTAACAAAAACAATTTTTGCAATTAGTTTTAACAATAGACAATTCTTAAACAATATAATTTAGAATTAAATATAGTTAAAACTATTATATTAATTTTGCTACTATTAAGTATTATTTACAATTTAGTAACAAAGTTAATTTATTTATTTCGAGACTCTATTAAGTTTAAACTAATTGCTAACAAAAGAATTGCAAAAATTTGCAAAAAATTTATTTAAATTTTGCTAACAACTAACAAAAATATAAAATTATTTATATTTTTATTGTTTGCAATATTTGTATTATTTTAACAAAACAAATTTTGCTTTATTAAATCTCTTTTTTTAATTTTTTTGTTTGCTATTATTGTATTTACAATTTCTTAATCTATAGTTTCTTTGTTTTTAACTATTATTTTTGTCTTTTTTTTAAATATATTTGTTTTGTCTACAACTTAGTTATTTATATTTGCAATTTTTTTTACAATTTAATTCTTATCTTTTGTTGCAATTAATTTAACAAAAAAAAAATCTAAAATAGAATTTAATCTTAAAATTTTTGCTTAATAGATATTAAAAATATACTTTTATAACAAAAAGATAAAACAAATTATCTAGATTAAAAAAGCTAATAAACAAAAAATTTTAATTATTTTTTGCAAAATAATTAAGCTAAAACTTAAAAATTATATAATAGTTAAATATTTTACAATTAAAACTAAATATTTATTTGTTCGAAATAAAATATATATTTTTTAAAACAAAAATAATACTCTTCGAGTTAAAATAATTAAATTTTAGTATAAATTGTTAAATACTAGATACTTAGATCGAACAACTATTTTCAAAAAAATACAATATTACTACTATTAATCTATATTATATTTAAATATTAAAAAATATATTAAAAGTTGTTTAATATACAAATATATTAAGTTATATTATAAATATAAATATAATCTATTAAAGTTTTTCTCTATTTTAGACTATTATTAATAAAATATATTTTGCAATTTTATTGTCTTTTTATTGCTATATTATTATAAAGAATTTTTTTTTTAATATATTTTAATAATAGTTGATAAATTATTTAAAAATAAGAAGTTTATATTTATAAACTTTTTAAAAATTAAAATTGTTATTTAGATTTTTATTAATTTTGTCTAATATATTAAGAGTTTTTTAACTACTATTGTTTTCGATAGAGATACTTAATTTATTGTTTATTTCTAATAATATTTTTGCAAAAAATTAAAAATCAAATCTAATTTATTAATTGCGTTTTATTTAGAAATCGATAATTAAATCGAAAATATTAATACTATTTTGAAATAATATTTTCGAATATATATACAATACAAAATAGTTAATTAGAATAACTAAATTAATTATTTTGCTATTGTTAAATTTGTTGTTAATAGCTATACTAGCAAATCTATTAAATTTTTTTTTTTTATTACTAAAGACTATCTATTACAATTAGATTTAAAATTATTTGAAATCTTTTTTAACAATAGTATATTTAAAACTTGTTACAATATAAAGAATATTAATAAGATTATTAAGAAAATTAAAATTTTGCAAAACTTTTTTTGTTAAAAGTTTGTTTAAACTTAAGTTAAACAAATAAAGTTTATTAATTATAAATAAATTGCAATCTTAAAATTTAAGATTAATAATTAAATTATACTTAATACTTAAAATATTAAAATAACTCGATTATACAAGTTTCTAAAATATAAAAATACAAATTTCTATAAAATTATTTAAGCAATTAACAATTATATCTACGAACTAGAACTATCTAAATTAATAAAAATTTATTTTGTATTTTATTTATAATTTTTGTATTTTAACAAAAGTAAGTTTTTGTTAAATTAACAAATCAAACTCTTGTTGCTTGTTAATACTATTAACAATATTAACAATAATTTCGAATATTATATTAAAAATATCAAGATATTACAATACAATATGCGCAAAAATAACAATAATATAAATTTAAATCTAATTGTTATTAATTATAGACACAAAATACTATTGTATTAAATTCTCTTTACAAGTTATACAAACTACAACAATAAATCTAAATAACTAAACTACTCTATAATTAACAATTGCTCTAACTTTGTTATTAACTTCTATTACAAATATCTAGACGCAACAAAATCTTACTAGATATTCAAAATATTTTTTGATTAACAATCTAATAAGTAGAATAGTTTGCATCTATATATCTCTCGCGTTCTACTATTATTATTGCTTAATATATATCTACAATTCTTGTTGTTATATCTAAAATCAATCTCGAAAATATATTGCTAATATATTACTATTGTTAGAAGTTACTTGTTATATTTTTGCAATCGAAATTAATTTTTTTTTTAAATCGAACTAACTTAATATATTATTCTATTTTCTGTATTAGTTAACAAGAATCTCGAAAATATATTATTAATATATTATTATTATCGAAAGTTACTCGATATATACTTGCAATTCTTGTTGTTGCTTCTATAGTATTTTTGTTAAATACTTTATAATTATCTCTTTTAAAGATTTTTCAAATAAAAATTGATTTAATATTTCTAAATATATACACAATTATATATAAATTGCTATCAAGATACTTTTATATTATTTTCTCTCTCTATATTGTAGATTTAGACAAATATGTTCAAATATAGTTAAAATTTGACAAATTTCGATTTTTTAATATTGTTACTTTTCTTGTTATTATTAATTCTTCTTCAAATTATATAACCGATTTTTTAAATTATTTTAAACACAATCGATTTCTATCTTGCTATTAATTTCTCGATTTTCGCGTTATATAACTCGAATATCTTTTCTTAGAATTAGAATTAATAATCTTTTGTATTCTTTTTAATTTTTTTTTATTTAATATTTTCTTAAAAATTAATTATCTCTCTCTTTTTCTCGATCTTGCTATTGCTTAACCAATTGTTCGAAACTCGATTTTTGCTATTTAACAATTGTTCGATAGTTGCTCGACATTTTATTTCGAGCATCAAATTGTATTCGATAGATATACTTAATACTAATTAAGAGTAGTTAAAATTTAACTAGAATACTATTTACAATATATATATTTTTTGTTTTGTATATTATTGTTTTTTGTATATTTTGTTTTAAAATTTTCGATTGTTTTTTCTTTACTTAACAAATTTATTCTCTCGCTTAATATATATCGAAAACTTTAATTTTAATTGTTAAACAATATTTAATATATATTTAATATTAATCGAAGCTTATATTTAACAAGCACTTAAAATTAACTAGAATTAACTAGAAATATTAATTGAAAAACTTAATATTACTTTGTCGAAGCTCGCAAATAGAAGAAAAAAATAGTATTACAATTTTAGACTAAATAGACTTTGTTTTTCGATTATTTTTCGAGTTTTTGTTTTTTAGTCTTAAATATACTACGAGTAATATCTAGCGTCTTAATATCTATAGTACTTATACTTATTTTCTATATATAGTTAGTTCTGCATAACTAGTATTCTCGTCAATTAACTATATACTAGCTATCGAAGCTCTAATCCTAATATATTATATAACGCAAAAATAAAAGAATTAATAATAAAATAAAGATTAATTGCGTTTAAATAATTCGAAAGATCAATTATATAATTTAAAAGAAATTAACAACAATAAAAGAAAATAACAATATTAAAAAGTCGAAATTTGTCGAATTTTAAATATATTTAAACATGTTTATTTGAACTTGCTATACAAAAAAAGAAAAGAAAAGAAAAGTATCTTAACAACAATTTATAAACAATTGTATATATATTTAGAAATATTAAGTTAACTTTTATTTAAAGAATTTTTAGAAAAAACAATTATAAAATATCTAATAAAGATACTATAAAAATAACAACAAAAATTGCAAATATATATCGATTAACTTTCGACAATAATAATATATTAATAATATATTTCTAAAATTCTTATTAATTAATGCAAAAAGCAAAGTAATATATTAAATTAATTTAATTTGAAAAAATATTTAATATTAGAGTTAGAACTTTAATAGCTAGTATATAGTTAATTGACAAGAATACTAGCTATACAGAACTAACTATATACAAAAAATAGATATAAGTACTATAGATATTAAGACGCTAGACATTACTTATAGTATATTCAAGATTAGAAAACAAAGATTCGAAAAATAATTAAAAAGCAAAATTTATTTAGTTTGAAATTGTAATACTTTTTTTTTTTTTTACTTGCAAACTTCGACAAAGCAATATCGAATTTTTCAATTAATATTTTTAATTAATTTTAATTAATTTCGAATACTTGTTAAATATAAGCTTCGATTAATATTAAATATATATTAAATATTATTCGACAATTAAAATTGAAGTTTTTGATATATATTAAACAAAAAAATAAATTTGTTAAATATAAAAAAATAATCAAAACTTTTAAAACAAAATATACAAAAAACAATAATATATAAAACAAAAAATATATATATTACAAATAATATTCTAATTAATCTTTAATTATTTTCAATTAGTATCGAATATATTTGTTAAATACAATTTAATATTTAAAATTAAATATCGAGCAATTGTCAAATAGTAAAAATCGAGTTTCGAATAATTTGTCGAACAACAACAAGATTAAAAGAGAGAGAAAAAAGTAATTAATTTTTAAAAAAATATAAAATATAAAAAAATTAAAAAGATACAAAAGATTATTAATTCTAATTTTAAAAAAGAGATTTAAATTATATAACGCAAAAGTCGAAAAATCAATTATATCTAAAAAAATTTAGAAAATCGATTAATTATATAATTTAAGAAGAGATTGACAACAACAAAAGAAATAGCAATATTAAAAAATCGAAATTTGTTAAATTTTAACTATATTTAAATATATTTATCTAAATTTGTTATACAAAGAAAGAAAATAATATAAAAGTATTTTAATAGCAATTTATATATAATTGTGTATATATTTAGAAATATTAAGTTAATTTTAATTCAAAGAATTTTTAGAAAAAACAACTATAAAATATCTAGCAAAAATACTATAAAAACAATAGCAAAAATCGCAAATATATATCAATTAATTTTCGACAATAGTAATATATTAATAATATATTTTTAAAATTCTTGTTAAATATAGCAAAAAACAAAGTAGTATATCGAATTTGATTTCAATTGCAAATATATAACAAATAATTTTCGACAATAGTAATATATTAACAATATATTTTCAAAATTAATTCTTAATATAATAACAAAAATTATAGATATATATTAAACAACGTTCTAATAACAATAATAGAAGAACGCAAAAAATATATAAGCGCAAACTATTTTACTTATTAGATTTTTAATTAAAAGATATCTTAAATATTTAATAAAATTCTACTATATCTAAATATTTATAATAGAAGTCGATAACAAAATTAAAACAATTGTTAGCTATAAAGTAGTTTAATTATTTAAATCTATTATTGTAATTTGTATAGTTTGTAAAAAGAATTTAATATTGTAGTATTTTGTATCTATAATTAATAACAATTAGACTTAAATTTATATTATTGTTATTTTTGTATATATTGTATTGTAATATTTTAATACTTTTAATATAGTATTCGAAATTGTTGTTAATATTGTTAATAGTATTAACAAATAGCAAAAGCTTAATTTATTAATTTAGCAAAAACTTATCTTTGTTAAGATACAAAAACTATAGATAAAATATTAAATAAATTTTTATTAATTTGAGCAATTCTAGTTTGAAAATATAATTGTTAATTATTTAAATAATTTTATAGAGATCTATATTTTTATATTTTAAAAATTTGTATAATTAAGTAGTTTTAATATTTCGAATATTAAATATAATTTAATTATTAATTTTGAATTCTAAAATTGTAACGCGTCTAAAATTAGCAAATTTTACTTATTTAATTTAAATTTAAATAAGTTTTTAACAAAAAAAGTTTTGCAAAATCTCGATTTTTTTAATAATCTTGTCGACGTTCTTTATATTGCAACAAGTTTCGAATATAATATTATTAAAAAAAATTGTAAATAATTTTAGATCTAATTGTAACAAATAGTTTTTAATAATAAAAAATAATAATAAGTTAATAGATTTGCTAATATAGCTATTTGCGACAAATTTAACAATAGCAAAATAATTAACTCAATTATTCTAATTATATTATATATATATTTAAAAATATTATTTAAAAATAATATTAATATTTTTAATTTAATTGTCGATTTCTAAATAAAATACAATTAATAATTTAATTTTAATTTTTAATCTTTTGCAAAAATATTGTTAGAAATAAACAATAAATTAAATATTTCTATTAAAAACAATAGTAACTAAAAAGTATTCAATATATTAAACAAAATTAATAAAAATCTAAATTACAATTTTAATTTTTAAAAAATCTATAAATATAAATTTCTTATTTTTGAATAATTTATTAACTATTATTAAAATATATTAAAAGATCTTTTCTTTATAGTAATATAACAATAAAAAGATAATAAAATTGCAAAATATATTTTATTAATAATAGTCTAAAATAGACAAAAATTTTAATAAATTATATTTATATTTGCAATATAATTTAATATATTTATAAATCAAATAACTTTTAATATATTTTTTAATATTTAAATACAATATAAATTAATAATAATAATATTGTATTTTCTTAAAAATAGCTATTTAATCGAAGTATTTAATATTTAACAATTTATACTAAAATTTAATTGTTTTAACTCGAAAAATATTATTTGTATTTTAAAATATATATATTTTGTTTTAAATAAATAAATATTTAATATTAATTATTAAATTTTTAACTATTGTACAATTTTTAAATTTCAACTTAATTGTTTTGCAAAAAATAATTAAAATTTTTTATTTATTAGCTTTTTTAATTTAAATAATTTATTTTATCTTTTTGTTATACAAATATATCTTTAATATCTATTAAACAAAAATTTCAAAATTAAATTTTATTTTAGATTTCTTTTTTATTATTAAATTGATTGCAATAATAAGCAAGAGCTAAATTGTAAAAAAAATTGCAAATATAAACAAATAAGCTATAGATAAAACAAATATATTAAAAAAAAATAGAATTAATAATTAAAAACAACAAAATTATAAATTAAGAAATTGTAAATACAACAATAGTAAACAACAAAATTAAAAAAAAAGATTTAATAAAGTAAAATTAATTTTGTTAAAGTAATACAAATATTGCAAACAATAAAAATATAAATAATTTTATATCTTTATTAGTTGTTAGTAAAATTTAAGTAAATTTTTTGCAAATTTTTGCAATTTTTTTGTTAACAATTAATTTAAACTTAATACAGTTTCGAAACAAATAAATTAATTTTGTTACTAAATTGTAAATAATATTTAATAATAGCAAAATTAATATAACAACTTTAATTATATTTAATTTTAAATTATATTGCTTAAGAATTGTTTGTTGTTAAAACTAATTGCAAAAGTTATTGTTATTAGAGAATAAATTCTACAATTGTTTAATTAAATTATCTAATTTTGTATTTAATATATTTGATTAATAGATAATTTTAAAATTAAATTCGAACAAAAACTCGATCTAGCAAACTTAATAACAATTAAGTTACTTAATAGTTATAAAATATTTTAAATTGCAATAGTCGATAATAATTTTAATAAATTGTTCGACAAATATATTAATATATTCTAAATACTATTTCTCGAAAGTACAAACAATAACTAATAGTTTTTTATTATAGATTTTATAGTTGCACTTTGCAAACAATATAGTTTTAAATATATAAATTATTAAATAAAACAATCTATTCAATTTTATTGTTACAATTCTAGACTAGATAGACTTTGCTCTCCGATTATTCTTTAGATCTTCGCTTTCTAGTCTCGAATATATTACGAATAATGTCTAGCGCTTTAATATTTATAGTACTTATATTTATTTTCTATATATAATTAGTTCTATATAGCTAGTATTTTCGTCAATTAACTATATATTAGATATTAAAGCTCTAATTTTAATATAATATTAACTATCTTTTTAGATACAATTTTGCGAATTGTACTCTAAAAGTATTTATATTTGCTAACTTTTTTCTTTTGAAATATATTTTAAATATAGAGTTATTAAAGTAGTTTTAGATACAAAGGTACTAAAGTAATTCTAAATATAGAGTTATTAGAATAGACGCTTTGCAAAACATAATTAAGTTGCAACAATAAATATCTTTTAATCGACGTATAACTTAACAATATTTAATTTTGTTAATTTTTTAGTAATTTTGCTAGAAGAAATAAACAATAAATTGTTTTAATTACAACTTAGTAAATTTGCTAAAATAAAATTAATAAATTTGCTAGAATAAAGAGACAATAAATTGTTTCGACTTCGATTTAATAAGTTTGCTAAAATAAAATTAATAAATTTGCTAGAATAAAATTAATAAATTTGCTAGAATAAAATTAATAAATTTGCTAGAATAAAATTAGCAAATTTGTTAAAACAACAATTACAATACAATTTTATTGTTGTTTTTAAACAATATTTTTGTTTTTATATAAAAAAATTTGCTATATAACAATATAATACTTTAAGCAATATTTATTTTTAATATCGAAAATTTTGTTTCGCGAATAATATAAATTATTCAATATTTATATAATTTCAAATATATTTAATTTCGAATTTCTACTTTTGTTTACAAATATTTGTATTATTTGCATTTTATCTATATTTGCAATATAATTAACAAAAAATTAGTTTCGAAAAACAAAATTAAATCTAATTTTAACAAGAATTGCAAATTATTTAAGAAATTCTTGATAAATAAAAATTAATTAGATATTAATATTGTTTCTTGTTACAATTATTATTTTATAAACTTTTTATTAAATTAAAATAATTTTAAAAACAATTTAGAATTTAAAGAGCACTTTAATTTATCTAAATACAATATACTCGAATTTTTGTTATTTGTTCGATTTAATTTTTACAAAATTATAATTAATAAACTAACTAAATCAAATTTGTTTAACAATATAAATTTGTTAAATATATTAATTCGATCTTTGATATATTAGTTGCTAGATAGTAGTTTTGCTTAATTTTGTAACAAATATATTAAAAAAAAAGACAAAAATAAGTTAAATCGATATTGTATTTTAATTAATTAGCTCAACAATTTTAATAAAAATTAACAAAAAATATTTTAATCTTTTTGAAAAGCAATTAAAAGTAATATAGAGAAATAGTTTTAATTATTTTATAAAAATAGTATTATTATTGTTGAGTTTCAAGTTAATAAAAAAATTAATTTTAACTCTATTTGTTAGTTAAAAATTTAAATTGACTTTTTGCAAACTTATTTAAGTTAAACAAAGTTAACAATAAATATTTGCAACAAAATAATATATTGTTTTTAATAAAAGCGCAACAATATTTTAGTTTAATATAATTTGTTCAAAACTATTATATATTAATTGAAACAAAAACTTTTTTTTTTCGAAATAAAGAAATTATATTTATTAAATTTACTTATATAATTTACAATTTTAATAATAACAACAAATATAACTATTTTTATAAATCTAATTTACAAACAAAAGATCGACTTAATAATATCTATTTTGTTTGTAATTTTAAATTGAAACTACAAAATATAAAGAACAATAGATATTCTTTTGATTTTTTTATTTTTATTAAAGATTTCGAAAAGTTTAAACAATAAATTATTGTATTAATTTCTAAATTTAGTAGTACTTTTCGACATTTTGTTTTTAAGAAAATTAAATTTAATTTTGTTGTTATTAAAATTATTAACAATATTTTTAAAGAAATTAAATATTGTTTGTTCGATAAATCTATTAATTCTTATCTAATAATAAATAATTTATTTAAAAATCTAAGTGCTTAATAAGACGATTTAGACAAGAAACAATATAACTTTGTTAAAATTATATTGTTCAAATTTGTTATAAAAAATATCAAAATCTTTAATTAATATATCAATTGTTTTATATTTACAATAGCTAAAATTTCTATATTAAAAGTCGATAAAATATATTGATTTAATAAAGATTTAAATTATAGACTTCAAAGTTACTATATTATTTTAATAGATTATATTATTCTAAATTAATTTATTCGATTAATTTGTAAAATCGATCTAAAACTTTAACAAATAAAAAAAAATTGTTCGACAATTACCCGAACTTTTATCTATATATAAGTTATTAATAATATTAATAAACGCAATAATTGTATTAATATCTTTAAGCTCTCTAAATATATTAATATAAATATTTGCAATATTAATAGTTTTAGTATATATATTTTTATTCGCAATTAAAAGCAAAATATAAAAATATAATTTTAAGTTTTTAAAAACAAAATTAAGTCTCTTAATCTTTGTCAAAAATATTTTAAGTCAAAATATAGATTATACTATGAAAATATTTTTTGCAAAAACAAGTTAACTAAAATTAAAAATAAAGTTTTTGTTAAATTTAAAACTTATAATATAAGCAACTTTAAGTTAACAATATTTAGAAAAAATATTTTTTCTAATATTTTAAATAACAATTTAGATAATTTTAGTAAATTAAAAAACTAAATATTTTTGACAAAAGTTGTAATTCAAAACAAAAACTAATATTTATACAAAAAACAATAAAAGAGCTTAAAGTTATATTTAATTTATAAAATAAAATTTTGTTTATTAAAGTTAAACTTAATTCTAGCGTTATTAATAACAAATTGTTTAATAACTAGCAATTAAATTTTTATATTAAAATCTGTTTAAATTAAGTTTATTTACTTTTTAATAAATATTATATTAAGATAATACTATTTATTAATATCGAAGTCTTTAATAAAATCTTTATAAATAGAAAATTTGTCAAGTTTTATAAATTTTCTATTATATTGTTTCGAAATTCTATTAAATTGTATCTAATTAATAACAAATTTGTCTTTAATATTATTTATATCGCTTAAGTTATTATTAATTTTAACAAGTATATTAATATCTTATAATATTTAATAATTGAACTAAAATAATTTGCAATTATTTTTAATATATTTTAAATTAAAAAGCATAATATATAAATTAAAAATAATATATAATTTCTCAAGTTTAACTTCGATTATTGTATAGAGCACTATTTGTTAAATTAATAGTTATTAGAGATCTTCAACAATTAACGCAAACAATTAGAATATTTGTTTTTAAAGTTTCTTAATAAAATCGACGTTTATTAAATAAATATTTTTGTATTTTTAAAATTTGTTAACAAAGAAAGTTACAAAATAGTTGTTATATTATCTAAGTATTTTGCTATACTAAATTAATTAAAAAAAAACAATAGATATTTAGTTTGTATTATAGACAATAATATTACAATAATTATTGCAACTATTATTTTTAATAATTACAATAAGTTTTATACAAAGTTTAAACAAAATTCTTTTAGTTTAAAGCAACTAAAGAAGCAAATATATTTGAAATTTAAATATTAGA
>JAABUL010002934.1_pt1 | contig 26753 bp, 43 predicted proteins | sample 5559151 | NCBI WGS metagenome assembly JAABUL01 (sample SAMN10711876, study PRJNA513368) | rock metagenome | isolation source: Antarctica rocks | place: Antarctica: Victoria Land, Pudding Butte sud | reverse complement strand
TTTATGAAACTATCCTCTTGAATTCATGGATGGAACAGCAAACTCGCTTGGCACTCTGATTCCGACTCGGATGATGCGGCTGCACCGACCGACGGCGCACCAAAACCAGGCGCGAATCGACTGGACCGGGTAGTGGTGCTGAAAGGGATGTTCTCGCTGCACAGTCTAGAGAGGGACCCTGCGATGCTGCTGGAGCTGAAGGAGGACGTGCGAGAAGAAGCGGAGAGGCTTGGGCAGGTGACGAGTGTGGTCCTGTATGACGTGAGTCTTTCCTCGGCTCCTTCAGTTCTCGAATGTAACTGATTGGACTGTCCCATCTGTAGAAGGAGGACGAGGGTGTCATGACCGTCAAATTTAAAGACACCGTTTCAGCTCGGGCATGCGTGTTGAAGATGAACGGGCGATTCTTTGATGGACGTCGAGTGAGTCTGACCTTTCGCGCTGTACACCCTCGGATGATCTGACGCTTGCTGGTAGATACAAGCAAGTATCTACACCGGAACAGAACGATATCGGAAATCCGGAGGAGCTGAGAATTATGGAGAAGATGAAGCAGATAAGGAGGAGCGGGAACGGCTGGACAGTTTCGCGTCGTGGCTTGTGGACGGAGATAATGAGACCTGACGAATTTGCACATGCATAGCACTTACACATAGGATCATGTCGGTTTGCTGAGGATCTCTTCCACACGAGCGACTTTTCGGTTGTTCCCGCCTGAAGTGATGTTCCTATCGGTTCGTGTCCCGATTCGGATGTCCGTCTGAGCAGGTCAGTGATGCTCGATTACAGCATGGCCCTTCATTAATGTAGGAGCAGCGGAAGACCCACAGCTATCCGAGGTGTACCCATCTTGTGCACGGCGACATGGCAATCTCCGATAGTCTGAGTCATCGGGAATGAGCTCGTGATATGGACCAAGCGCACAATACTGACTTTCATTACCGCATCCCATGGACCCTCGAGGTTCGTTCCATACCCACTAGAACCCCACGTCAAACAAGTTTAAGAATTAGGTTGATTTGGGTGGACGAACTGCATCTAACAGTCCTTAGCTTCGTACAGTAATCAAATGCAAGTTGAAGCTAGCATCCATCTTTGAGACTCACCTTATACTCCAGTCCACTCGCTTCGAGCACTCGTTGACATTCTGCGATCTGCGGGGCGACGGAAGGTTCGAATAAGCCGACCGGGATGAGGCAGACTGGCAGCGGAACTGCGTGAGCGGGCTTCCGGATTCGATGAGCTTCTACGCACAGTCGGCGACGGCATACATGGAGCCTGAAGATGAAGAAGTTGCGGTCGACATGGTGCAATGGTGTTGATGCTAGGATCGGTTGAAGTTATAACCAGTCCGGCGCGCACCTCCACCGCGGAATTCCATGAAACCACCCGAGATGGGCCGAATGTGGCAAATAAGTTACCCCTTGTTTCAGCGTGTATTCCTCACCGCCAAGCCGAATGATGGGACCTGACGGACGGCATGTGTGCTATGGCAGATGGCAGATTGAAGCTCGACTCGATAGCCAATAGATCAAGATCAGCAGGAATGACCAGATAGAAGTACAGTCCCAGATTCCGCTTGGGATCCTCATTTTCTCCGCCTGGAAGTACACCACATTCGCCTGACACAGAGAAAACGATCCCGACAAATACCCCACTCCGTATCTACGGATCCCAAAGGACCCCCACCCACACTCGCCCTGTTACGCTGTGACACCCTTGATGCCTAGGCCGATCGACCCGAAATGGGACAGATTCCCGCTGATGGATTGCGGATTCCTAGTGTGCTTCGCGACAATCTCGGCCTGGGCGCTGATCGGGCTATGCACCCTCGATTTCTGACCGGACGTGTCAGCTACTGATCACTGGAATCCCTCCCCACCTTCTTTCCTTCATCTTCCCTCCTCAATCTCTTCTGCCAACGATCCCTCTCTATTCTTCGCCGCTCACATACTTGTCACTCGTTCAGTTCATATACCTGACCAGTGAGTCTTCACCTCCTTGCAAATCAGCATAACCACCTCCTCTCCTTCTCTCTCCCTGTGTCTTCGTGATCACATGCTACCGCTGATCCACCTTTGGGCCTAGAGATGCGCTTCGTCGACCTCTTCTTAATCTCTTTCCTCCCTCTCGCCCTATCCCAAGCGACCCTCAGCGCGCGGGGAGGGACATGCGAAGAATGGGATCTCACCCGCGAGCACCCTTCCTGCCAGTGTCTCCCCGGTTTCGAGAATCCTGGCAAGGCGCACAAGGAGTGCACCTGCGCGGACGAGAAGAACACCCAAGTCATCGTCACCGAGGTCAACAAGAACGATCACGCCCTTCTGGTGGCGAAGTGCGAGTGCTTTGGCGGGTCTCAGAGTGAGTGATGAAGGTGCCAGAACGGGTAATCAGCGGCTTATGCGAGTGTTAGCATTCGACATCGACGCGAAGGAGTGCAAATGCGATGTAAGTAGTGATCACGTCACGTCTAGTCCTCTTCTTCTCATCAAGTCCTCCTCTCCCTGTCGTCAGCGGGTGAAAATCTTAGTCGATCATGATTCATCGGCCATATCCGTCTGCGACTCCATCCTTTCCTCATTTCTCCGGCATGCTCAGCGACCACGCCAGAAAACATGCTGATCCGTGTAACTCACCCTCCAGTCTGGCTACGACGGCGCTTACTGGGACGGAGAACTCATCTGCAAAAAATCCAAGCCGAGGACGAAGGCCGAGCACCACCATTCCACTTCGTCTTCCTCCTCTTCCTCCACTTCCTCAACGGCTACTCCCACCCCGACCGGATATTGGGGCAAGCGATCGAAGAGGACTCTCCATGAGGCGATCAGGATGAAGAAAAAGAACGACGTCATGCACGCACGCCTGGTCGAGGACGTCCTCGGGTGCGAGAACGGGCAGAAGGCATGTGAGACTGAGGGGTCTTGGGCTTGCACCGAGTGAGTCGTTCTTCCCAAGGCCGGGGATGTAAATTGACGAGACTACAGCATCATGTCCAGCCTCACCACTTGCGGGGGTTGCGCGGGCGAGGCACTTGGTAAGTGATGACATTTCCTCATTGCCCCCATATGCAGCTTGGCAACAGGCGATCTCTGACCCGATTTTCGTAGACTGCGCGTCCCTTCCTGATGTCAATGAGGTCCGCTGCAACGCGGGTCGTTGCGTCATCGGTAACTTTGGCCTCGACCACACTCATCACTTGCTGACATGCTCCAAGAATCCTGCGGCCGCGGTTTCGAGCTCAAGTCGACCGGGAACGCAGCCAATTCGATCGCTCCGAGCTCGGTCTGTGCGAAGATCAGCAAGTCGTCTTGGTTCCAGCTGCAGGACACGACAGACCTTTGACTTTTTTCCTCCTCCTCTCCCAAGGCGTCGCGCTAGTCGTGGTTTCCCTCCCTGCTCCATGCTTCCCATTCAGGTATCATACACGATAGAAGCTCGTTAGATTCAGGTTGAAAACCCATGCGACCGATGTGAATATGACAAAAAGCTTGACGTGTGCAGAGAACATCACAATCAGATGATAGCTGGCTGTCGACGAGCCTAGCGTTTAACCAAGCCCTCATATCTGCTGCTGAATGTAATCGGATAGGGATGACCTCCAGTCGCTCGGAACATACATCGACGGAAGCAGAATGATCAAACCGTTTCTCCAAAAATCCGCCGAGATATCCCGTGGCCCGGCTGTAGACGATCTCGACTTTTGCCCCTCTGCCCCCTCTCTTCCACACCCAGACCTACTATCAGCACCACTACCCCACCCTCCCTTGCGATCCACCATGGCCGCCGCCGACGCCCCCGCAGATGGCGGCTCGGGCTCGTTCTTTTCCTCTCTGACCTCATTTTTCCTGCCCACGTAAGTCCAGCTTGTTCCACCGCTCAGCTATTCGTCAGCTGGAAACGAGACTAGCTATGCTTACTTGTATATTCGGCCTGTAGCGCATACGCCGAGGAGCCTGCCAAGGACGATGGGGGCGATGATGAGAAGGAGGGAGGAGATAAGGAGGAAGGGGATAAGGACGATGGAGGGGAGGAGAAGGAGGATGACGAGGGCGAGGACAAGGAGAGTGGGGATGACGAGGAGGAGGAGCCTGAAGATGTGAGTCGCTCGCTACTATCCACCCCTTCGTTCCTCTCCACCGCATCATTCGCCAGTTCTGTGAAAACAGTCTCATCGTTTCCTATTTCAAGGCGTCTTCGCCGCTTGAACCTAGGTGGAGCCACCTCGCTGACGCTAGCCAGCCCGCCCCTGGTATCCGCGAAGAGTGCCAAGACACAGCGTGCAGCGCACCCGCAAAGCATTTCAAGCACTGCTCTGAGCGGATCGAGGGTGGGAAGGGATGGCATGGTGAAGATTGTGTCGAGGAGCTCTTTCACCTCTTGCACTGTGTCGACGTCAGTCCCTCTTCCTCTTCTCATGGTCAATTGGTCGGACTCGAGCTGAAGGAGTGTCGGACAGTCATGTGCGGCGCCAAAGATATTCAGAAAGCTCGCTTGATGGATCATTTTCTCAACTCATTTTACCAGCATTGCGGAACATGGAGAACGAGCAAATCGATGCAATGCCTGGAATAGCTCGGCGGCGAAGCGCTTCTCATCGTGCTGCTCTTTGCTGCTCTTTGCTGCTATTTGCCTAAATGCTTATAGTTGAGAACCATTGCGGGCACACATCCCTCACTCCACCGGCATCGACTTAAGCCTCTCCGCCAATCCCTCCCAGATCCCCGCAACTGCCCGTCCCGCCTCTCTCTGCTCTCGCGCAAAATCCCTCCACCCCAGCGTGGCCTGAGCCGCCTGCCTCGAATGGAAGACAACCGACAATTCGTGCCACATGCAAGCGCGGATGAAGACGCGCCGTGACAAGAGGGTATTAATGGTGGAGTTGTCCACGTCATTGGCAGAGACGAGCTTGTCGGCTTCTACTTCCCAGCCGGGTTTTTGAGCCGACCGGGTGGTCTCCAGCTTCTTTTGCCGGGTTTCGACCTTCTTCCGCAGTGCGTCGACAGTGTCTTTCGAAAGCTCTAACCCACCATCAGCCCCAACCAGGTGTGATTACCATCACTCACTGTCATGTCGTGCGAAAAGATCTCGGAAAGCTAGGTACAGGTCACGTTGTGTCTTCATCGCCTCAATGCTTCCGAGCAGTATAGCTGCGGCCTGGCACAGTCGGTAAGCAGGAGATCCGGTTACGAATAGACTACGCGTACCCGCTTCTCTCCCTCCTCGGAGACTCTCGTCCAGCTCTCCCCTACTTCGCCCAGGCCCCGACCAACTCCTCCACACAAAGCGCAAGCCTGTCCACCCGGAATACTCCGATAACAGCAGCTTGGCATCTCTTCCCCCACCGTATGCAACGATAGCGCCATCCTCGAAGCATCCGCCAAAGCCGCTTGCAATCTCGCCAACGACCTCTCGGCCAGCGCAACGAACTTCTGATAAGACGCGAGCACCGCTGTCAGGTGATCCCGTAAGACCCGGAGCATGTCTTCGAGGTCCCCTGGGATACCCATCTCTTGAGCTGGGTTGAGCTTCTTGCTCGCCGATTCCTCGTCGGTGGAGACCTTCGTCCGTTTTCGCCAAGCTTCGAAGTTGGGTTCGGTGAGGAATACGTTGAGAGCTCCATCGTCTCTGGTCACGGGATGGTTGACGATCATGTTGATGAATCGGCGAAGTCCTTTTCGTCGTTGCTCTAGGAAACTCGCGTCGGCTGCATTGCCATCAGCAATGATCGCAGTTCCTTGCAGTGGAGCTCACGTCCAATCCGCTTCGGCGGTAAGGATGGAAGTAATCGGAAAGGCTGTTTCGGAACATCAGCTCAGTCATGATATTCAGTAAAGCGTACGCACATATCGCTTGACGAGGCAGTCCAGCAACCACACAAAATCCGAGTATCGCCGCGATACAGCTCCTCCCGCACGTTTCTGAAGTCCCAACCGTCAGCCAGCCATCCAGACCGCTCACACCAGATGGCTCACGTCCGACTCGACCCGGTACTTCTGCAGGAACCAGCCCTCCTTCTCCGAGATCAGCGACACCTCCACGTTCTCCAACCTCTTCCAATATCCTCTCTCCCCTTCCCCATCAACACCACCCTCTTGATTACCATTGACGCTATACCCGACAGCTTCCGGGTTCCCATCATCCCCATTCTGGCCCAGTCGAGCATCCCAAGTCTCGCTTGGCGCAGAGTAAGGCTCTGGAGATCGGGGCACTGACAAGCTGGGCAGAGGGAGATCCGCGAGGGAAGTGGAGAGACGCTCGATGGAGATGGTGGAGTCGGTTCCGGAGATAGGGGATTGGGCGAGGGCGACGAGGGCTAGTGCGCAAAAGAATTCTTGGCGGGTGAGGGAGGATCGATCGTGCGATGTGAGGTTGACGATCTGCACCGAGATCGGTCAGTATCTGCCAGAGGGAGAGTAAAGAAGAGAGCGGACCATTTCAATCGTTGCTGCGGGAAGCTTGGAAGTGGAGAGCAAGCGATGAACGGAGGAGAGCGAGACCTGGCCCGACCTTGACGGGTCCAGCTGGTCCAACAGCGACAAATACAATGGTGGCGGATCACCTTCTCGTCTATCAACTTGACTCTCGACGAGCTAGCTGTCACATACTGATCAGTCCATTCAACCCGTCCCTCGTCGTGACCGAGCTGGTGACTACAGCTGGAACTGGCATATCCCCATCGTCGATCGAATCCCGCCTCGGCGTGGCCGCCTGCGCGGGACTAGGTGCGGAGCTCCAGGGGTCGACCTCGCCATAACCGCGATTGGGATTGGGCATTGACGAGGCGAGCGGGTCGGCGTAGGGTTCGCCGCTTGATGATGAGGGTGTGAGGAACGCGGAGGAGGCGAGAGCGGGTCCACCCATCCGTCGAGGGGCATTGAACATTGTGAACGGATTTTGAAGGGTAGCTCTAGGAAGAAATCAAGGGAAGAACGATAGATCCCGGTTTCCGGTGCCAGCAGGGTTCACGACCACGTGGCCCACATCACCAAGATTATATATCACCTCCCGCACCACCATCAAACTCTTTTCAGAACCTCTCGAGCAGTCAAGTTGTATCACGATGGACGCACCGACGGCGGCAAAGCTGGCCGAGGCGCAGGCTGGCATGAGCTCCCGCTTTGAATCCCAATCTACCATCGACGAGGCGAAATCGAACCGCGAGAAAGAATGGAAGGAGGCCTATGCTCGGTGGGTCCCTATACCTCGATGTATACTGAATGATCAGGATAGGGCAAGAACCGCCTAAGCCGGAGGATGATGAGCCGTACGATGGTCGGACGTTGTACGAGAAGCTCCAGACCCAGAAGGTACTGTTGTGGTCCCGGAGGTGTGAATGGACTGATGGGAATGGGATAGGCGCTGAAGACGGAGGAATGGGATAGCAAGATGAAGCTGTCGAATCAGTATAGAGGATTACAATCGGAGGAACTCCAGTTCTTGGCGGAGAGGGCGAAGGAGCGGAAAACGGCGGAAAGGAAGAGGGAGGAGGAGGAGAATGCGGAGGTGAGGGAATATCGAGAGTGAGTCGGACGGAAGCCGTTTCATCAGGCAGTTTCAAGAGGGATGTATTGATGAAACATGGCAGAGCGCAGGCGATGAAGAATGCAGGGATGATCGCGGCCTCGGAAGCATCGAGTTCTGCGCCGACACCAGCACCACCTCCACCCAAGAAGGTCCCGCCAAAAGCCGTGAAGAAGGACGTCAGGTCATTATTGAAAGGAGTCGTGGTGAAGAAGAAGCCAAAACCCGCAGAGAACGCGACGGGCGAGGAGCCGAAGATGGCGTTGTCAATTCCTGTCCAAGCAGTCGCCGCCGGGACAAAGCGGGAAGCAGAGGACGGGGAGGATTCAGCGGAGGGAAAAAAGCCGAAGACAAATGGCAGTTGACATGCATTTCCTCCCGAGACATGTTTCCTTCACGACAGGCTCCTGTTTAGCTTCTTTGGTAATGATGAATAGGGAGCCCGGACAGTATGACAACGGGTCAGTAGTCGTCGGGGACCCTCTCTGGCGCCACATTCCAAATCTAAGCCCGTCAATACTGCCTCCGCATGGAAGAATCCAGGGTATGGTTCGACTTACTCCATCCGCGTAGTCCTGGACAGACCGGTCGCTACTGAAGTCGCCCATCGCAAACGCAGTGAGGATCGACTTCCTCGTCCAGTCATCTGGGTCGGTGCCCCAGAGCTCGTCGACGAGCTTCTGCGCCTCAAGGTAAGAGCCAAAGTCATTGGAAACCTGTGAGCAAGCGTCAGGGGCGCCTCTTCCGACCGTCTCTGTCCCACGAGGTAGTAATCGTGGTCGTATACCTGGTCAAGCGTAGCGCATCAGCCTCGATACTTCGTCGGAGAAGAGCAGTAATTACCGTCTTGAGCAACGGCCCGTAGATTCCTCCATCGCCAAACGCTCCACTCTCAATGCATTTGAAAACAGCAGCTAGCTCAGGTGACCTCTGCTCAAGCGGAAGAGGGTTGTAGCTGTTGTTGTACCGGACTGCTTCAACTTGGTCGCTAAGATAGCCGAACATGAAGCATTGGTCCTGATAACGGGAATCAGGCTAAGCGCTTCTGTGTTGTGCGGAACTGCCTCACCTCCTTGGCGTCCTCGGCGATTTCTGAGGTATGTCGAGCGAATCAGTGAAGATCATTCGGAGGAGTCGGTTACGAACCGACATTGGCGCCGTCAACGGTGCCGAGCAGTAAAGCGCCTGATCGAGTGGTCAGCTGCATATCCACGGATATTGTGACAGCTTTACCGTTGATAGCAAGCTTCATGTTGCTCTACGCACCTCATCAGCCAACGATCTAACCAGACTTCAAGAGCTCACGGTACCCGAAGCTTCCGTGCCCGCCGTACTGATCTGTACACTGACATCCGCTGCAGGGATAAGGACCTCGGCAATGGAAACGCTGAGAAGAGGAGACGGTCAGTGCAGTCTACAGCGGAGGCATAGGTTGCCCACCTGTAGTCGGGGATGAAGCAAACGCGAAGCAGATCGCCGACATCCGGATCGTGGTTCTATGATTCTCCGTCAATCACGGGGAATGACTATAATATCTGACTCACCACCACCTTGCCGACGTTGACGATCAGGCGAATCACCAACTTAGCGATGTAATATCCTGTGATCTTATTTAACGCTACTCTGCCTCAAGGGACGATTTTTGGCTGACCCGGTGCAGCTTTGCCGGCGAAAATATAGGTCCAAGCCTGCATTTTCTTCCGCTGAGCAGGAGTAGCCTTCTTGATTTCAAGGTAACGATGAATGATCCCAAATATATTGAGGGTCTGCCTTTTGTACTGTGCCAACTATCAGTACTACGGCAGCACCTATTCTCGAGACCTACCTCGTGAAGACGCTTGATCTGAGCCGCGAAGATGCTATTCACGTTGATGGTAATGCCAAGTTCCGCTTCCATGACATCGGCGAGCTAATTAGCCCTTGATTAACCTATACCCTCATTCAGGATAAGCGACGAACTCGGCGCTTGTTTTCCTGCTTGATAGCGTGGAAAGCTTCGCGGAACTTCGCGTTCTCCGCCATCGGCAGGAGAATTGCAAGTTGCTTGCTCTCGACCAGCCAGTGATCGCTGCCGAGAGTGTGCGTGATAAGAGCCGCAAGCTGCGGATTGCATTGCAGGACCCAGCTGAATAGCAATCAGCATACAATCCTTCCGGCTCAGATCGTCACGTACCGTCGAGGGGTGATACCGTTGGTGACCTGGAAAGACGTTTAGCCTAGGCCAGTTGATGGAACATAGGTCGACCCACGTTGCAGAAGAAGTCCCTGCCCTTGAACTCGACGAAATCACGGAAGATTGTAGCCTGAAGCAGCTGGGAGTGCAATTCGGCAACACCTAGCAGAATCAGCGCATCGCAAATTGCTGTGCAACTCCGCCATACCGTTGACCTACAGAAGCTGATCAGCAATCAAGTTGAGACTTACAGTGATTCTCACCTTGAATGACCCTACTATAGCCAGATACCTAAAGTGAGTCAGCTGAGGTCCGATGCTCGAGCTGTTGAGAAGACTTACGCCATCCTGACATATTTCGGCGTTCCCTCCTCGATGATTGACATCCGACGAAGACGGTCCATATCATTCTGCAGCGAGTCAGCATAGTTCAGCTGGAGGATGAGATTATACGTGCCGGCCAGCGTTTGGCGACCTGATTCATGAATTCGCTGTTCCGTCAGCATCTACCTTCAACCGAAACTTACTAGTTGATCTTGTAGATGATCTGTAGGTGCCGTGGGAGAAGGTTCTCGAAGAGGCTGACCTCCCATTTCTCCAGCGCCTCGGGAAGCACAGTGTGACTGATAGGATGATCAGCCACATACTGGAAGATCTGTTCAAGACGGACTTGGTATAAGCAAAGACCTTTGTGGTGATCTTCCACGCCTCGTCGTACTTGAGTTCTTCCTCGTCAATGAGGATACGCATGAGCTCCGGGATCGCAAGAGTCTATCCCAGAATCAGCATTCATCTTCTGTCTAGTATAGCAACCCACCGGGTGGGTATCGTTCACTGCTCATTGTCAGTAATCGATTGAGTAAAGTGATCAAAACCAACTCTGGACGCAGATGTAATCCGGCAACTCAGACCAAGGTCGGTCGAGCTTGGTGTATCTACGGAGGATATCCTGAGAAACGCAACGTCAGGACGAGCCCGCAGACGACAGAAAGCGAGTCACTTGCAATGATGCGCTGGTCCACACTGTTGACCGAGTGTCAGCGGATACATAAGACAGGATATAGACCCACAAGCCTGCTGCTTCAGACGGCTGTTAGGCAAGACATCGTCAGTGAGGCCGTACATCGGTACATGTCTGGCTTGCACGCACAGTAGCTTCCCTTGATACATATTGTCGTTTGGATAGAGGACTTGAGTCTGGTCATACGATCAGCCAGTCTCGAGGCATAATTCGAACGCAAACTCACGATGTTGCCGACGTCAGAGCTCGCCGCCACGCTTGCCTCGTAATTGCCAGCTGCGATCTTCTCAGTCTCGATGCGGGACTCGAGAAGCTGGACTCACCGTTGAAGGAGTTGAGGTCAAATCCAGCCTGCGGGACCGCTTTCCAGAGACGGATGTTTGCGCAGTTCCTGAAATCAGTCGACTTCTTTCGATTGACTTACTTCGTGCCATAACCAGGCTAAGTATTCCTCATTAGCTCGAGTCCTTTCGTGACATGATATATTCACAATTGGCGTGTCGTAGGCCACAGCCAGGCACTCCTGGCCTCCCGACCAGATACCTTTGTCAGAATTGGCAATGTTCTGGACATGGCCGTAGAAGCGGATCGGGTAGGATACGTCGATACGAGGGATCTGCGGTCAGCTTTGATTGATGCGTTCGGCCTTACCTCCCAAGGCTACAAGGCGTGATTTAGCGTTACACTGTGACGCATCACCACCACTTACGCTCTCCCGGTCAAGCCACGGGTCGGGCGCTTCGAGCTGCTCACCTGATTTGGAGAGGAGCTGCTTGAAGATACCATACTGGTCTGGGAGGCTCGTCAATCGTACTCCCGACCATGACGCAGACCATCATACAACGAAGACCGTAGCCCCATCCCGGAAGGTTGAGCGTGGCCATACTGTCGATCTAGAAATTTTGAGTCAACGATCGTTGCAAAGAGACGTACATAGCAAGCTGCCAATCGACCCAGACCACCATTCCCGAGCCCAGCATCTCTCTCCTCATCAAGCAGATCCTCGAAGTTCTTCTCGTCAGCTAGCACCCGCGATCAGTCACTGACAAAGCCAAGCTTCCTGGAGGCATCTTCGTACGTGTTCCTCATGCCGAGGTTGAGGACGGCGTTGTCGAGCGATCGTCCGAGGAGCCATTCGATGGAGAGGTAGTAGATCCTCTTGGGCGCACGAGCCGTGTGGTACCTGCCGTCGTCAGCGACTTACTCAGGGAGCGAGAGAAGACGTACGTGGTAGTCTCATTCCACCTCTTGAGCAGCTGGTCACGGACTGACAGGGCGGTGGCTTGATACGCCGCAAGCTATTTCCCCGTCAGGGAGAACGACTACGGTAAAGGCGCACGGCTCACCGTGTCCATATTGGCAGCCTGTCTCGCGAGAGTGGTTGTGACATGTCGAACAACGGAATTGGCCACACCCTGAACGTCATCCGGGTCGACTTCTTCGGATTCGAGCGCTGTCTTCCAGGTACTCTCGTCGCCAATCGGCCATTCCTCAGCACCGTTCGCACCCGGCTGGGCCGGGAAGTACGAGCCTGCATCGCGCAGAATCAGCACAAGTCCGCAGTGTCAGGAGATAATTTACCGGTATGGGACCGCTTGTGGCTTGGACGCTCCTTTCGAGGGGTAACAACGGGGATACCGATTTTGCCGATATCGACATTGTGCATAGGACCGCCAGACTGTCCATGACCGGCGCTGATGGAGGATCGACGAGAGACGGGCTGATGCAGAGAGGGAGTACGATGCCCAGGCGTCACCGCTATGTCACACGAAGGGATGAGAAAAGGAAAGGTTCGGTCAGCGGAGCAGAACAGACTCGGGTGAATGGCCTCACCACTAGGCAGCTTATCGATGTTCTCCTTGGTGAGCGCGCTCATATTGATTGAGTGCCTGGGGAGACCAGTGACGAGCACTAGCGAAGCATGCAGAGGTCGGATAGCTGCCCAGGGCTGTCGGCGACCCCTGCCTGCATGCTCACGCAGTCCAGGCGCGTCGATTTCCTGGGACTCGCGGTGCTCCGCATTCCTCCACAGAGGAATGCCGAGATGCATTCTTTGCCACGTCATGCTGGTCATGTAGCCATCTCACGCTTAGTGCCGGTGCATCAGCGCGAAACGGGATCCAATGCATCACACCAGATCTCGTAAAGTCCGGCCTCTAGACCAAAATACCTTGGCATACCCGCTCCGACAGTCCGACTGCCTTGTCAGTCTTCTCAACCCAGGACCGGACGACGACCGCCCAAAAACTAGTCCAGTCTGACCGGGGTCCGCCCGCTCTGACGCCGTAAATCGCCATGCCCAAGCCGAAAATGACGATGCTGACCGCCATAGTCGTTCCGAACATGTTCCGAGGTATGATGAGTGGCCGGACTTGTCGTCGTCGCACGGGAGCCTTGAACTCAGCCTCGTCATCGTCATCCGCCATCCCTGCACCAGGCTTCACCACGTCTCGGTCGATCAGGTTTAGCGCATCGCTGAGGTTCCATGTTATTCCGTTTCGAGCCGCCATCTCTAGCGCGTAGCTGCTGACTACGCTGCCCTCACCCATGATCTCCTTGCCCCGAATCACCTCGCCGTCCCAGGGGAATTTCGCCATCAATTCGTCGGATAGGAAGAACAGTACGCTCAAAGGTATAGGCTCGTAAGGATTCGGATCATCTCCAGGCTCGATGTCGGTGGGAGTCGGAGTGGATTGCTCAGGCGTATCGGGGTACAGAGGAGGTAGTCGGGCGAAGAGCGGATGCAGAAGGCTCGGATCTTGCTCGCCTTCTGTACCCAGCTTCTTGGCCAATTCAAACATTTCGGGCTTCTTGGCGATGAGAATCTAATAATCGTCAGCGAAGGTCATGTTCCGTACCGATACTCACAGCGACCGCGAGATAGATTGCCGAGATGGGGTTCCGGCCCAAAAGGAAATCGAACATCCGCTGGATGGGCTCGAGGATATCGATATCGTGCGAGAAGAGACAAAGGATCCAGGACAAGGCGAAGAACGGGAGACTTGGGACTGGCGATATGAAAGAGGAGAATCGGGCAAGCTCGGGATCGGCAGCTGTGAGAATACGCCTGAGTATTCTAGGAGTGATACTCAGCTTGATCAACGGACAGAAGGAAACGGACGGACCGCAAGAGACCCATCATTGGCTCGAGTCCCTTCCCCATGGCATCTCTGACTCGGCAGACGCTGATCACTTCCGCACACTTCCGGACCGTACGCCATTCGGGAGTGTCTCGACTCCCCGCGGACGCAGGTGTCGACAAGGCAGCAGTCTCGACGGACTTTGAGTCCTCATCTCGATCTTGGATTGCATCTTTAGTTTCGGATCGCTCTTTTGACAGCCCGTCGAGCCCGCTACTCCGCTTAAGCGAAGTCGTCCTAGATCGGGGCTTTGTCGGAGGATGCGGAACGAAGGTTAGGTATAGCACTGAAACGATATCGTGGTAGCCCTAAGTTGTCAGTCGTGGATATTGCTGAGGTGCGACCTGACCTGGAAGTAGCTGAGGGTCGGGTATTTGCGAAGCACGCCAACAATGAGGTCTTGCAGATCCGCTTGCATTTCCAGCTTCCCCTCTGGAGGTAGACCTGTACGTGCGTAAGTCGGGGCACGGACCGAATAAGCGGCAAAGCAAACCTTTGGGATATGCCACGAAAGCTCTCCTCGTATCCAGGAGGACCTGCGCTTCGTCTGGATGCGAAGATGGACCAGCTGCAGTCTCGAAGCTGTCATGCCTGTCGCCATCTTCGCTGTCCACGCCTTCTTCACGCTGCGCAGGGATCTCGGTGGTATCGTTTTCTTCTGCCGAGCAGTTTTCTGAGAAGAAGATGTGCGCATTGAGCAGTGCTGGCCTTGCTCAATATCAGCGCTCGCCCAATAGTAGGCAGAGAGGACTGACCAGACTCTCCGCCGCATATCCTCGCTCCCGAAACCGCCGGGCATCGCCGAGATCTTCACCAACGCCTCAAGATCGTCGTTTGCCAGAGCTAGATCCACGAGAGCATGTCTCCTTGCTACCCACGACAGGTCGCTCGGAGTCGAGACCTTCTCGTCCTCGAAGACAGGTAGGGGTGGCTTCTCGGTAGCTGATGGGGCCGGTACATGCCTTCGGAGTCGGAGGTGAGACATGGTGTAAAGCTACACGCTTCATGGACCAGGTGAGCCTGGTGGCTTGAACAGCGAGATAATATACTTCGGGCGGTCTAGTCTTCAATGCAGTCCTTACGTTCCAAGGGACGAAATGCTACCTGGGAGGCTAAAGGTCACGTGGCATGGGTTCCTCTGAGGGAATTCGGCAATGCCTTCCGAGCTTCACTTCCCCATTGAACCTATTCAACATGTCGCGCAAGCTCGACCTATCCCAGTTTCGGGGAGAAGACTCAGACGACGAGAGCGGCTTTGCCCCGAAGGTGACTTTGCCTTCCCAGCGGCCCTTAATCCCAACTGATAGAGACGTAGCGAGCTCTCGCACTAGATGACAAGAAGAGCAAGACCTTCAACCACGGAATCACCAAGAAGTCAAAGAAGGACTTGGAGAAGGAAGCAGAGGAAAAGAAGCGAGTCGAGGAGGAGAAGTGCGCTTCAACCTGTATCCCCCAAGTCTTGCTGATTGCCGAAGGATGGCTGCTCTCGTGATGGCGGAGTATGCTGAGGCTTTCGACAGTCCTAGCACCTCGACTGCCCCGCATGGAGGCACTAGAGGGGGCTTTGGTCGAGGCAGTTTCAGAGGTGTAGGACTCAGCGGAGGATTCGTTCGGGCTGGAGGTAACTTGTGGCTCCTTTCAAAGCTGACGTACAGGCTCTACCCCTGCTGTACCGGTGCCACCCTCAGCACCGCCAAAAGGACCGGCCGCCATGGGCTACTCGAGGGTGAGGCATTTCTACTGGTGACACTGCTGACGAAAAGCCCCGCCCTCCGCCCCCTCGCGAGCCGACGCCACCACCATCGGCCAATTCCAAGTCAAATGGCAAACGAGCGATGGACCAATTCCTACAGGAGATCAAGAGGTATGTCAAAGCCCTTGAATGCTGCTGATGTGATGCAGTAATCAGGAAGCTCGAGAAACCAGACTAGGAAAGGTCGCGAAACGTTTGTCCTCCTGCCATCATAATTACCATGCATTGACAATCTGCAGTGGAAGGGTCTTCGGTTTCAGCCCTTGCAGGTCTGTACTCGGCAGCGCGGCAACGCCAAGAAGCCATTCTGGTCATGTGAGCTGACCGGAGGATAGCTTGGGAAACTGAACGGGGAGGCCGGATCGTGAGCGATCAAGAGGTAGGTCTGAAACGATGGAACAGGCTGACGTTAGACCACGAACCTATTCATCGTAAGCCATAGAGTCGAACTCAGCCTGAGGATAGTCCAATCTCCCACACAATATCACTGAGGAGAGCTTGGGGTTATTCTTCGCCAAACTCGGACCAATTGGTACGGTCAAGATCATGTGGCGTGAGTCTCGCTTTCTCCGCAGGTCACTGACGTGATACAGCTCGTGGAGAGGAAGTTACCTCCATCAGAGGAACCATCTCTTCGATCCGCCGCATCAAAGCAGGCCTGCAGGGTTTCGTGTCGTACATGAAACGCAGCGATGCCGAGAAAGCGGTTAGCCAGCTAGATGGGCTTGATTGGGGAGGAAGTGTGCTGCGAGTCGGATGGAGCAAGCCGGTGCCAATGCCGCAACGAGCCCTTTATGGTTAGTTCAAGCCTGTAGACTGATCCTGACATGCAGACCTCGGTGCCAGCATTAGCCGACCTACCCGAGCCAAATCCCCGCCACCCAGTCCGCCCCGGACTCGTAAACGCTCAAGATCGCGGTCCGATTCGTACTCCCCCCGACCTACACGACGATCTGAGTCCTACCCTTCGAGCTCATCGCACTCACCGCCCCCGAGAAAGCTCTCTCCGCAAGACAAGTGGCTCGCGAAGGTTTCAACGGATCAGGCAAAATTCATCAAAGCTGTTGCGGCGAGGGTGCGGGAGCACGGACAAGGCTTTGAAGACGTGCTAAGAGAGAGAGAAACGGAGAATCCAAAATTTCAGTTCCTCTTGAACGATCAGGCGAGCCATATGCACTCAGCGTCGGATGGGGCTGATATGACGTGACCAGCTGCCCGAATATCACCTGTACAAAGTTGCTTGCAATTCGAGATACCGAGTCCCCACACCACCTCCCGAAGACTTTGACGATGAGGTAGGTCCGGTTGAAATGGCCAAAGCTAAGATCAAAGGGTTATGCCGAATTTTACTCCTCCGATTCAGCCGAGGATTCCGAGAAAGAACGCACGACCAAGGGCAAGCTCGGTAAGCTGGCTCGACGTCGATTCGAAGCGATGCTGCGAATCACGAGCGGGAAGCGGGTCGAGATCGCTCGAGCTATGGAGTTCGCCATGACCCGAGCTGAAGCTGCGGAGGAGGTGGGCTATGGACTGCGAAGTCGGCTGACGGGAAGGTGGCCGAGGTGGTGTGCCGGAGCTTGATGATGGACGGAACACCTGTGCCGAGGAAGCTGGCGAGATTACATCTCGTTTCGGACATCCTGCATAACTCGGTAAGTGATGCGACCAACCAAACTACCGAAGTCTGAGCGGTGACTCAGGCATCACCACTCCCGAATGTCTGGAAATATCGCCTTGCATTTGAACAGCGTCTACCGCCGGTTTTCGCTCACCTGTCGGGAATATACAACCGCTTGCAAGCCTATTCCGGGCGGATCGGCGCAGACGTCTACAGGGCACAGGTCGGAGCCGTCTTAGACATATGGGAGAGATGGTAGGTGACGGCGTTCAGGCGGATCACTGATCAGCGCCAGGATCGTCTTCACTTCAGACGTCAATGATAGCCTCCGAGCGCTGTTCATCGGTGCGACAAACCTAGATGCGGACGAGACAAAAGACGCGGACGACAAAGCTGCCGGTCGGACGGAGGCCAAAGATACGGCTGAGACTCCAAAGTCCGGTTTTAAGGCGTCTGGCTTCAAGTCTTCCTTTAAGCCCATCACCGCTCGATCAGCGGACGATGACGAGCTTGATGGCGAGGCGATGGACGAAGATCTGGACCCAGAAGCGATAGACGACCTGGACGGCGAAGCCATGGACGAGGATATGGACGGCGAAGCCATTTCGTGATGCATGGGAGTTGCTCCCCAACTGAAATCAGAACAGGTGATCACGTAATTACATGTTACTTGTCCGAACTTTCCGAAAAGGTCAGAATTCAGGATACGATGACGTTTAGGGACCCCAAGTTTCAGCTACCGGTTTGAGATAGCGGTGCAGAATCCATTCCGGCTAAATGCTGAGGAGGGAGTACGAGGTACTCTACCATTCCTTCGCTCGAAAAACTCCTCGTCACTCTTTTACATGGCCTGTCATCTGCTTGATCGATCTCGAGAGTTTGAGTTGACTGTGGCGAGGACGAAGGCTGTGTCTATCACTCAACCCCTTATCAACTATCCATCAACGTCAGTCCTTCGTTGAGTTCTCGATCTCTACAAAAGGCCTTGAGCCATGCCCCTCGGCGGTCCGCGACCCAATCCCAGTCCATCCAGAATCAATCCCGCCAACTCGAACTCTGCACCAAACCCTTCCGATCCCCGAGAAGCCGGACTCCCTCCTACACCAGTTTCCTCTCAGCTTTCCTACCCTCACCAATCTGAATCTTACTCCGGCACCTCTCAGACCGAGCCGATTTCACTTGATCACCGAACCGACGGACTCTCTGGCGCCGAGCGAATACGAGAAGAATGGGCTCGAAATCGGGTTGACCCTCCACCCACTTTTCTCGGCGAGCAAGCTATCGGTGCGGAGCCAAATGCAGGCCGACCACTCGTTCACTCTCCCTCCATTGGGCCGTGCGATTCGGGTTCGCAGCGATCCTTACCCTATCACACCCCGTTCCCCTTTTCTCAATATACTCACCTCGCTCCGATTACCGATCCCACCACACGACCTCGAGAGCAGCCTAGCTATGCTGGACTGAGCTACATCGACGCAGAAGGTGCATACTACCAGGCCGACGCTAATCGCCCGGCCTCCGTTCAAGCGGGATACCAGGATGTGGAGATGCGCGGCCTGGTCCGAGATGACGACGACGAGGACTTCCGGAATGTAAAGTTCACCGACTATGACACCTCGCCATATCCCTATTCGAGCCAGAAGGGCTCGTCACAAATGACACCGCCGAGCCATCTGCAGAGCTGGCTGATGTTCCCGACGGGATTGGATCGGTTGATGGCGCTCTTCGGGATGACGGCCGGCCGTTTCCCGCTGGAGCAAGCCGTGGAACGAAAGAAGAGGGGAATAGGTGGACAGAAGTGGCCGGTTGTTGCTTGGGGTCTGGCTGTGGGTGAGTGCACCGGAAGGGAGATTAGCTTTCGAGCTGATGGAGGGATTCGGGCAGTGATGACTGCAGTCATGATATACGAGCTGGTCGCAAATCACGCGGCGATGGGCTCGCCAATCGCCATACATGTCAGTGCCACCAGAGCGAAGCTTGGCCAAGGCTGACCCTTATCTCTAGCCCAACTTCAATTACATGGTTAGCTGTCTTTCGATGATTGGAGCTGCTGCTTGTTGAGGAGTATCGAAGGAGGCTGACAAGCTGATTTAGATCGGCCCATCAGCCGAGGTGCTCATCAATATTGGCGCTCGCTTTCCACCGTCCGTCTACCAAGCTCGTCAGCGATCCTTTATTGACTGTGCTCCTTTCTTCAGGTGCATGAAGGATGTTACCGACCTTCCGCCAAGCTTCGAACTCGCATGCTTGAATGATACCTCCAAGTGGGTTCCATCCTCCAGAAGTCTTGCTCGCCACGTCGGCGAGAAGAGATCAAGTCGCTGACCTGATATCAGTCCGCCGACGAGCACATGTACGATCGAGCAGATTTGTGGGCATGGCGGGTTCCATGGGCAAACCCCGGACCGTTTGTTTCTCCTGGTCTCCATTGTCCCAGCGAAATGACGGTAGCCCAGAGTCATGGCGCTTCGTCCTCCCCATCTTCCTGCATGTTGGCATCGTCCACCTAGCTCTCAACATGATTTCCCAGATCATAGCCGGAGCTCAGGTGGAGCGCGAAATGGGTCAGTCATGGATCCTCATGTCGCCATGTATACTGACTTGAAGAAAAGGGACAGTACCGTTTTTACTGGTATACTTCGCTGGGGGTGTATACGGCTTCATCCTAGGCGGCAATTTCAATCGCACGGGTATTCCGTCGGTTGGCGCCAGCGGAGCGCTGTTTGCAACGGTGAGTTGCTAATCTTTGGTTCAATCACTTATCAAGAATCCTATAGAACGCGTGCGTGCTGGTTGATTTGCTATTGCATTGGAGATATGAAGAACGGCCTAGACTTAAGGTATAGTCCTCTTCAACATCTCGTGTTATGCTGACCGACGGAATAGGCCTTCCTCTTGACACTAGAATTCCTCGTTGGCATCGCCATCGGATATATGTCAGCCCCTATTCTCTCTTCGCTGCCAAATACTAATTCAGCGCTCCACAGACCAAACGCCGTAGACGGATTCGCGCACCTAGGCGTATATCTATCGCACCATCAGGTTGAAGTCACTGACCGCGCTTCTTTGCAGGGATTTGCCATGGGACTCCTGATGGGCACGATCCTCTACCCCTCAATCAGCGAGACAAAGCGGCATCGCTATATCGTATGGGGCTGTCGGATAGTTGCTTTGCCTTTGATCGTCATGGCATTTGTCTTGACGATCCGAAACTTCTGTATGTCCTTGGCCTCTTGCGGCATCCCTTGCTGATTTGTTACGATTATAGATACCGTGAACCCAGTGAGTGGATAGCAGTCTTTGCAAGAGACTCGGGCTGATGAAGACAGGACGCGGCTTGCGAGTGGTGTCGATACCTTTCATGCATACCGACCGCGTCGAACGACCACTGCACCGGGACGGTGAGCTCTCGATTCAGTCTTGCGATAGGCCTGCTCACCCAAGATCTGCGCAGGGGATCACAGTGACCAACGTGACCACTACTCGCCGATCTTGGGATACTTTGTGAGCTATAGATGACATAGAGATCGGACTGTCTTTAGACTGATGAGACGGACGATTTCTGTATACACCCGCATGTAGCTACTCTGCACTATGTATATCAGTCTGTTCTATACTACGCTCTTTGTTCACAGCCCTTGACCCGTCTCAGACGCACTCGCATGAAAGACACAAACGACATCAAGAATGACAGCTGGGCTCGAGCTCTGATAGCAAAAAATCGCGAGCTCCATAAACGGAAAGAATAACGCCTATACGTATATCAGATTGCCGATCTATACGCTGGTGCATGTCATTTAGTCGCAATCGGAGGGAGCTTCAGGTTTGACGGCGCAATCGGGGATACCACCGCCGAACGAATGCTATCGCCACATTTTAACGAAGGTGCTCGGCCGAGCCGTTGGTCGAGAAAACCATGTGAACCAGTTTTACTCTTGCCAGCACAGGCGATGAAATGGGCGACGGACGACTCGGAGCTGTGACCTATGACGCTATCGGCGCAAGGATGGCCTGCATACGGGATCTCTGTGTTGTCCGATAAAACCTCCATCTTCCTTTGCAGCTCATTCGCTCAAGCTCCCTTGATGCAAACTCCTGCACGATCATGAGACATGATCTCAAAGATAGACAAGACTTTTCTTACCCGGTCTGAGTGCGCACCAATGAGGCTGAAGCGGCACAGCCTGTACGCCCCGATCGACCATGCGATACCGGATATCGTGCATCCGTGGCAAAGCCTCAATCGAGCCTATTCGCCAGACGGTGAGCTGGATCTCATCTCGCGACGAGGAGGCGCGTACTTCTAGGGTATCCATTTGGCCCTGCTCCGGTCCAGAGGAGCTCGGCGAGGGCGGCTGCTCTTGGCCAGATGACAGTCTCTGCGTTCGTCTCGTCGGTCTGGCGGAGCTCGTCAGCCGGTCTCCTCATCCAATTTCTTGCGCGACCTCACCTGCTCGGCCCAGAGCGATGTTTGACCTGTACCTCATTAGCGCTGCCAGGATTTTTTTAGAATGACGTACCGCCAAGGACAAGCTTTTTTTGCGCCTCATCCACATTTTTGTACGGATCGAACCTATGCCGACCACTCAGCAGAGCTCGGAAACCATCGCGGGGACAACGTACGAATACATCCTCGCCCAGCTCTTGAACGGATCACACCAACTGTTCGAGCCTCCCTCTTCGATGATCCATCCTCCCTGCCCACAGTCCTGCTTCTCGTTAGCATGTATCAATGGCAGGGAAAGTTGCAGCAAGAGAACGGACGAGGTAGAAATAATCTGCGGAAGCGTGAACTATACGGTACCCTTTATCCAAAACTCGACGGGCATCGGCGCTGTTCACCCATATTTCGACGACGGTATCTTTGGCGACCGAAGGCATCGGACCATGGTCCAGTACCTATCGAATATCAGCGTCTCGCATCGAATATCAGCGTGTCGACTAAGGTCATAGAAGAGGAGGCGAACCATTTCCTGCCAGACGACGGGAGTTTTACCGCCATCTCGCAATGTCCCGTGAATTTGACCGGTGAAGTGGTCAATCGCGTCGTTCAGTGTCCAACTGTGCGCGTCCAGCTGTCTCGTAGTCGGTTCATCCTCGAGCTAAACAATCCAAGGTATTCCAGCATCAGCATGTGATCTATCTGAGGGGAGACTTGGAATCCCACCATGCAGTTGTAGTTGAACTCATCCCCGCCCGTCCCGAAGTATGCGCTCGAGGTCAATCCCGCCGCAGCGCTCATAAGGTGCGAGGTCCAATCCTCGACCTCCGGGTCCGCGAATCGTATTTGACCTGCTGGAGGCTGTAACGCGTAGGATGCCCAAGGTGTCTTCGCGTAACATGCTACGTAGTCCGGATGGGCAGGGGCGACCATGGCCGTGTGACCAGGAGTGTCGATCTCCATAACGACGTCGATCCCGCGCTAGAGGAGTGTCGTTAGGTTTCGCAGGTTTGGAAAGACGGAAGGACTCACCTCGCCAGCGTACTGGACGATGTGTCGGACATCAGCCTCGCTGTAGATCTCATCGGCACTGTAGGCACCATGCTCGGCGAGCTCAGGAAAGACGGAGAGTACTAGAGGCCAGGAGTTTGAATCGGTGATATGCCTAATGACACTCAGGTCCTGCCAGTAATTTGGTGCAAAACACACCAGTGGAATACATTGAGCTAGTTTGGGACCGGTTCAGCGAAGTCTCAAGACCCGCATATCCACTCACCTTGACCAAAGCCATCGTGTCAAGCATCTAGACCGGCCTGATGAGCTGATTTTTACCTTATATTCCGAAAGCGTCTGACCTTGATGAGACTAGCCACGCTAAAGTAGTTCCTCGAAGTATCCCGCAAAACCGCCCTCCACCCGAAAGCCGGCTTATCGTCGACCTCATACGGCGCGAAAGGCGCATATGTCCGTCCGGTCTCCTTGGTACTCTGCGCCGGACCTCGCGCTTCTCCCGTCGTCTCCCTCGCAGAGCCCGGGCCCGAGCCAAGGGGCAGCTGCTCGGACTGTGGTAAGCTATCGGTTCGCGAGAGGACCTGACCGCTACCCGAAGCGGCTGTTTTGAGCGGGAGATGGTAGAACAATTGCTCGAAAGTCGTCAACCCTCGGAAGAGACCCAGCGCTGTCTTAGCCTCGATATGCGCTGGGCCGTTGACGGGGACGGAGAGGTGGTAAGCTTCGAGCTCGATGCGATCTTCCACTGGACGGACAGTGGAGTCCAATATCGAAGGTACCTTCTTCGTGCTTTCGCCCCGAGGGATGTTAAGGGAGAGGACTAGGGACGAGAGATGGTGCTTGCAGCCGGAGACATCGTTGGTGGTGTTGGAACCGTGGAAGAACTCCTCGCCCCGCTCGACAGACAGGAATCGGTGTCTGGAGCTCCAGAGGGCTTTCTCCGTCCTACCCATCGCTGAAGTCAGGTCGTCTGGGGCGCTGAAGCCATCGATTGAGGTCTGGAAATCATTTGCCAAGCAGAGTACTGTATTGCCTGTCGTTGAGTGGGTTGGAAGCGGTAGCACCGTCATCTTGCTCTTTTCAGCGGCAGCGAGCGGCAGGGACGGGAGGAATACGAGTGAGGTGAAAAGGGGCAGTATGAGGGAGAAGGTGGTGAGTGGGTTGGAGGTGAACATGGCGAGAAGAGCGCGGAAATAACCAAACACGGAGCGAGGGGGGTTGGACTTCTCCGTGACCATGAGCTCCACAGTATGTACACAGACGGAGGGATCACGAGTACATGTCGACGAGAGAGACGACTTGAAGAGCGCAAGAGGAGCGGGAATGGGATTCGACTGTTTTAGAGAATCAGATAGACTCCCGAAACAAGTGGGGGGGAGTTCACGATACACAAAACTTTATGATCCGCAACAGAGGGATCAATCATTGCAGCGATCTGTCCCGATGCCCGTCTACTGTACGACGATCCTCCCCTCATCCCTTCCTTCCGACCCGGACAGAGAAAGGATCTTGTCGTGAAATACTGATCCTAACTCATCCGAAAGACATCTCACATACTGCGACCGATCAAAGCTGTCAAAAGCTCGTGTAGATTTGGCCCGACAAAGGGACTGACAGACAGAGAAGCGCTCTCCCTTAGCTTAGCGCTCCTATCAAACATCGGCTTCACGATACTAGACGCTTTCACCCAGCATGTCGAGAATATCGATCACATACCTCGATCACTTACCGACATCCGAACTTCCGTTCATTCGGATGGTCTGTCCTTATCGCTGTCCTCCTCCTCGATCTGAATCGCTCAGACAAGCTGACCCCGTCCCAGGGAGGTTCCCTCTGCATCACTCTAGCATGGCTATACATCGACCAAACCCCACACGCTCCATTCGGCCCACCCGAAGTCCGCCGTCTCCTTTGGATCCGCGGAGCGATGGACATCGTCGCCATGCAATTCGGCGTTCTCTCCCTCGCGTACCTCGCCCTGTCCGAGGGAATCACCATCTTCAGTCTCAGACCCTTCCCGGTCGCTTTCTTCTGCTCCGTCTTCCTCAGAGAAGCATTTCCGAGGAAACAAGCTTGGGCATGCGGTAACGGCGAGCCGCACTCCTCAGGTTAGGTCACTGCTGGATCATAATGCCGTCAATGTGCGGGGTGATCCTCATCGCATATCCACAGCTCCTCGGTACGACAGTGACGCACATGGACGATGGGACCTCGCAGACGACGAGCAGCCGCTTGCTCGGTCTCGGCATCGGTCTGGAAAGCATCCTGTTCGCCAGCATAGAAGTATTGTCCCCCTTTACTTGATCTCGCCTCCCCCACTGACAGCACCGCAGATATTTATATCCGTACGAAGATATGTATATCCGTACGATAGGGGATCGATCAACCTCGGCGCAGACGACGGTGATGTATGGAATGTACGGCTTGATCCTCCCTCCTTTGTCAGTCCCGCCTGCCCACCCGCGCTACCTCTGATGGATTGCCAGGTATATGATCGCAACTGGAACGCCGATCGTGCTGCCCACCTCTGTGACGGGATGGTTCTGCCTCGTCGGGCTGATCGTGAGTATCCCCACGTCAATACCGCTGACAGGTCAGCCAGTCGACGAGGCATCGCAGATGACCGGGATCGCGGCGGTGCGCTACCTCCCAGGCGCTACAGTGTCGATGGTAGCCTATACCGCCGTTCGTCTCACTGCCTTGACATGAAGTCGAGTAAGATGCTGAACCATGTCAGATCGGGTTCGGAGTCCTCGCACAGTGCCTGATCTATGGTGTCTGGCCGACGATCCCGTCCGTAATGGGCATGACCATCATCATCGCTGCAGGGATCTTCGCGGTCGTGAGTGACTCTTTGCGAATCTGGCTGATGATCGATAGCGCGGTGGCGAGACGGAGATCGAGGAGAAGAAGGGAGCAGAGGAAGCTTCCGTCCCCCTTGGTCGCAGTCGAGGTCGAGGACATGATGAGCGGCAAATAGGGACTGTATCGGTTGTGGAGACCCGGTTCCGGGTGCGAGGGGGAGGAAGAGCTGTAGGGATGGCCGTATTGGTGCTAGACGCTGTGGGATGGGGATGGCAACCTTATGACCTAGATCCCCGAGAATTGTAGCCGTGGCACCGGAGGTCAGATTGGATGTCAGCGAAGTCAGTCGCATGGGGTCTTCCTCTGAGATAGTCGAGTCAGTCTCTGAGGTAGGTGAAGACCCGAATACATGGCTCGCTGGCGGCGATCCGCTCGGCATGATTGAGGGGCGAGGACCTCGAAGGGCCGGATATACCTGCATTAGTCGGAAGCAGAGGCTCCTCCCGCAGGTCGGATCTGGGATGAGTATTCGCAAGTTTAAACAGATACAGCGGGAGAAGCGAAGCGGTGCATATCCACGAGTCCCATCCACTCCATACTCCGACCGTCCAGTCTCTCCTGGTCCCGACACTTCACGCCGTCCCAACATCTCACCATCTCCACATCGGTGTTTCTCGTCGCTCGTCTACATGCTCACAGCGAGTCCGAGGCCGGCGAGCGCGACGAAAGCGATGGTATTGAGACCCGACGAGATTCCGTGGAGGGTGGAGAATTTCGTGTTGACCTTGGACATCGCCTCCGACGGCTGAGACCAACCACTCGTCAAACACGCTCCGGCGCGAGTCTCATTCCCAGGGCCACTCACGTTAGGCTCGTCATACTCCTTGAGCTCAAGCTTCTCCAACCTATGCCTCTCAATCATGACATTCGTCGTCATCGGCCCCACCAACACCCAGTTCAACAACTGAGGCACCAACGACGCGATGATCATCAACCCCTGTTGACCCTCCTCGCACGTGGCCCAGTGCGGCTCGACGAGCGGGGACGAGATAAGAGAGGGGTGGAAGTATAAGTGGGTTAGGAGGAGGGTGGCAGTGGAGAGTGTCTGGAAGGAGAAATAGAGTGGGGTCAGGCGAGCTTGCAGGGTTCCGAAGGTCGCTCGGGGGAGGGACTTGTAGGAGCGGTAGCCGGACTGTGCGAGCCATACAAAGAACGGTATGGTAATAGCTTGATCAGCTAATGTCTGGGAAAGAAACGCGCAGACGCACCAC
>JAABUL010002933.1_pt1 | contig 26757 bp, 26 predicted proteins | sample 5559151 | NCBI WGS metagenome assembly JAABUL01 (sample SAMN10711876, study PRJNA513368) | rock metagenome | isolation source: Antarctica rocks | place: Antarctica: Victoria Land, Pudding Butte sud | reverse complement strand
GGGCTGGCGGCTTGCCAGAAGGGGTTCACCGTGGCGTTCACGACCGCGGCGTCCCTGGTGACCCAACTGATGGAGGCCCGTGACGAGCGGCGCCTTCTCAAGCTCCAACGCGACCTGCAGGCCGTGAAGCTGCTGATCGTCGACGAGCTTGGTTACGTGCCGCTCTCGGCGGCCGGAGCCGAGCTGCTCTTCGAGACCTTCTCGCAACGCTACGAGCAGGGCTCGACCATCATCACCTCGAACCTCCCCTTCGAGGACTGGACATCGGTCCTGGGATCGGAGCGGCTCACCGGCGCCCTGCTCGACAGGCTCACCCACCACGTCAGCATCCTGACCATGAACGGCGACAGCTATCGCCTCAAGCAGTCGGTCGGACGCCGACGCACGTCGGCCAGGGCGGAGCAAAACCAGGCCACCACCGAAATCGTCAATCCCGACACCGGCGAGATCACCACCGCATAATCCGAAACTCACGGCGACATGCAAAGCGCCCCGATCAGGGCCCTTTGCATGTCGCCGTCCCAGACCCACTGGCCTGGTTTTACTCCGCCACGCTGGCCTGGAATCAGACCGGCGTTGACATTCGGGCGCATGCCCTTATTGGGCATTTCCTCCCTAAACTTGGGCCGCTCGCTGCGAGATTGAGCGACCGTTTTCGTTGCTCAGCCTCGTCAGCCGGCGATGAACGGACCGGCTGCGGCCAGGACTTCGGCCTTGGTCTTAGGCTGGTCGAATGCACCGTCCCACGGAAGCATGCGACGGACGCGGCGCACCTCGGCGGCGTGGCGAGCCTCCACGGAGTGGATCTGCAACGCGGTGGTCAGCACGGGTGTGCCCTGCAGATTGCCGGCTTGGCCTTTATAAGCCGCGACCCCGAGATCCTCGAAGGTCGACGACAGCAGCGCGAACGTCTCGAAATTCGAGAAGACGTCGGGGTATTGCCCGCGTGCCGTGAAGTCGAAGGTCGGTTTGGTGACAGCAGCTCCGGCCAGTGCGCGGGTCAGCAATCGGACGTGTTCGTTCTCGTGGCGCCCGATCTGGGCGAAGACGGCGTGATCGCGCGCCGGGATGAGGCCCCGGGTCGCCAGCGCGGTCGCGTAAAATTCCGCCTCCAAGTACTCGAGCGTGAGGGCGAAATTGAGCACGTCGCTGACTTGGCTCGGGAACACTTGCCCGAAGGCTTCTCTGGACGCCACCGCCAGCACGACGGGCGCGCTGGCCACGGCGCCCAGGGTCATGGCAGCTCGGCCAAAGAGGCCGCGGCGGGAGGTAAGGCGTTGGGTGAGGTCGGAGTCGATCGTATCGAGCAGCATCGGTTCGTTGGTCATGGTCTGAGTCCGAATGCGAGGAGGGGCCGGCGGCTTCAGGGCAGTTGGCCTGGGTCGATCGGAGTGAGCACGTAGGGCTTCACCTTCGGCAGCACCTGCGAGGGAAGCCGCGCGCCGTCCAGCCCTTTGCTATCGACGACATCGTTGCCCGCGAAGGCAGTGCTCAGCGGATTGATGAGGTCGCGGATGGTAGCAGCGTGACGAGCCTCTACCGAAACGATAGAGCCGGCCGCAGCAAGGTACTGGGGGTTGCTCAGGAGCTGGCCGGCGCCGTTGTAGGCCGACACCCCGAGATCCTCGAAGCTGCGGGCAGAGGTCAGCACGCTTGCCCTGCTTGCTCCGTTGACGCGTGAGAAGTCGACCTGGAGCGTCGGGATAGCGTTGCTGCCGAGCGCCTGATTCAGGAACTCGCGATGCGCGATCTCATGGTCGCGGATCTGGGCGAGCAGTTCTCCCTCGGAGGCGCTCATGCCGTGGTAGGGTTGCTCCAGCACGGTTGTGTAGTAGGCCGCCTCGAGCTGCTCTAGGGCATAGGCGTAGTTCAAAATGGCAATATCGCCGACCCCGAAGGTGCCTCCCTGGATGCCGCCGCCGAGCCCGGGTAGGCCTACACCAAGACCTGGAAGACCGACCTGCGCGAAGGCCTGCTGGACATCGAGTAGCACCAGGGCCGCAGTGGCACCTCCGCCGAGCGCCAGGAGCGAGCGCCGGGAGTGATGCGTGGAACGTGGCTTCAGGCTATTTTCTTGATAATCGTGGAGCATGCGTTGGCCTCCCGTTGGATGCAGTTGAATCGGAAACGCAGCTCGAACGAAATATGTCCACTATTAGGCAGCTATACCTGTGCCGATCCGCCGGCATCACCGCTGGCTCTATCCGATCGACTGGCTCGTGGGCGGGGGAGCCTGGAGGGACCTCGAGGGCGTCCTGATGTCCCGGGGTGCATCCCCGCGGCATTGTCACGTTGATGGGTCGGGCACGCCGAAATCGGGAGAGGAGCGGCAGCTCATTGAGGCGCCGCGGTCGCGCCACGCCAATTCGCAAAGGCTTCGGCTCGGAACGCCTTCAGCGTTTTACGGGACACGAGATGGCGATCAGGATAACCTTCAACCTGATCTACACCGTATTCCCACGGCCCGTGGATCGTCACCCCCTACGTCCAGTTCACCGACGTCGAGCGGGACGCCCGCCTCGGCATCGTCGAGGGAGCGTCCACCTACGGCGGAGCTCTGCTGGCGGCTCTGTCACGGGAACTTGAAGCGAACGGCAGTCGAGCACGTTCGTCCCCCCGCGCTCACGCGGCCGTAGCCGTCGTCCACGCGTTCGTAGCCTCGGCTCGGAACTGGCGAAGCGTGCTGCGTGAAACGAGGTGGCGCTGGGTGTTGAACGTGTTGTGGACTGCGGCATGGGCGGACAGAAACCGCTGGGCCGATCCGGGCGACTTGAACCGTTGTTGCTTGCGCTCCCGCCGGCGTGTCGGCTGGTGCGAGTTCTCGGCCCGGTTGTTCTTGCGCTGCCTCTGGTCGTGGCGGGCCAGAAGCCCGAGCTGTCTCTTCGCGGCTCCGTAAGACCCCAGCCTGTCGGTGACCAGTAGCTCGGGTGCGAAACCCAGCTTTCGGATCAGCTTGCGCATGAGCTTCGCGGCGGCTCTCGTGTCCCGTCGCGACTGCACCACGATATCGAGCACTTCGCCCTCGTCGTCGACCGCCCGCCAAAGCCAGTAGCGCTTGCCCGCGATCGTGATCGCCATCTCGTCCATGTGCCATCGCGAGGTCGGCCGAGGCCGCCGACGCCTCAGCTCTCGTGCGAACAGCGGCCCGAACTTGGTGACCCAGCGCCGGACCGTTTCGTAGGTCAGGTCGAGCCCGCGCTCGGCGAGCATGTCCTCCACATCACGATAGCTCAGAGTGAAGCGCAGGTAGAGCCAGACCACGTGCCGGATGATGTCGGGCGGGAACTGGTGGCGAGCAAACGAGATCGAGGTCATGGTCGGGGATCATAGCAGACCAGGGGGCAATGTTGCCAGTTCCCGTGACATTGCCTCCTCGACGCCTTGGTCGACATCGTCGAACCGCTGCCATCCCGCGTCTCCTCTGCGAAGCAGAGTGGAACGCCGCGTCTACTGAAAGCGAAAGTGGGGCTTGGACACGCAACGCTGGGGGCCGCAGCCCTCCCGATGTTCGAGGAAACAGCCTCGGATATTTCCTTGCTGCTCAAGAGCAGGGGAGTCGAAATCCGGGCGCAGGCGTGACACGCCTGGGCAAGCGGCCCAGGCTCCCTGCAGGACCCATCATTTCGACGACCGCGCCGTTGCGGCGGCAGAGGAGTCGACAGAACGAAGGATGCCGCGAGGAGCTGAAGGATCACGTGTCGCTCATCTGCTTGAGGGACTACATGATTCGGCAATGGCCGGGTAGCGCCCAAGCACGTGGTACAGACGCGCAGCAGCCGCGCCCGAAACCGGTCATTCGGCCAGCTTGCGCGGGCCGATCTCGGCCTCGCGTTAGGGGTGGCGGAGACCACCGTTCAGTTGGACACTTGCAGAAATGTCGGAGACGGTCCCTTATTGGCGTGAAAGTGCTGGCGCCCTGGCGATGCTCGCCTTTACCCGCACATTCCCAGACGTGACCGCCCGATCTTACGGCAGTGTCGCAACGATCGATGCAGGGGGGTGCGCGGTGTCGGTGCTTGAGCTCCGCCAAGTCGTGAAGCACTTCGGCGCGATCCATGCGCTGAGTGGCGTCGACCTGTCGATCAATGCCGGCGAGGTGCTGGGCCTGATGGGCGACAATGGCGCGGGTAAGTCGACCCTTGTGAAGGTCATGGCGGGCAACTTCCCGCCGACCTCGGGCGAGGTGCTGATCGATGGGAAAGCGCAGCATTTCGCAAAGCCTGTCGAGGCGCGCGAGCGGGGCATCGAAGTCGTCTATCAGGACCTCGCGCTTTGCAACAATCTGTCGGCTGCGGCCAACGTGTTCCTCGGGCGCGAGATCAAGAAGGGGATCGGCCCCTTTCGCTGGCTCGATCACGGCGCCATGGCACGGCGCGCCGGCGCCTTGTTCAGCGAATTGAAGTCCGAAACTCGCCCACTCGACCTCGTCAAGCAGATGTCGGGTGGTCAGCGCCAGGCGGTGGCGATCGCCCGCACCCGGCTCTCGAAGGCCAAGGTCGTTCTCATGGACGAGCCGACGGCCGCCATCAGCGTCCGCCAGGTCGCCGAGGTGCTCGATCTGATCCGCCGCCTGCGCGGCAGCGGCATGGCCGTTATCCTCATCAGCCACCGCATGCCGGACGTTTTCGACGTCTGCGATCGGGTCGCGGTCATGCGCCGGGGCCGCAAGGTCGCGGACAAGCGTCTCACCACCACCAGCCCGGAAGAGATCACGGGCCTGATCACCGGAGCCATCCATGTCGCCTGAGGGGCCGTCCATCGCGAGCCCGGCGGCCCCCGCGAGCCCCTCGCACGCCGCCATCGACGCCACGATCCTCGACTCGCGAGAAACGTCGGCGGCCCGGCGGGTCTTCGCCTCGCAGCCGTTCTGGGTCACCGTGGCGCTCGCGGCAATCTGTGCCGTGATGGCCTACCTGCAGCCCGACTCGTTTGCGACCTTCGACAACTTCTTCAACATCACCCGGAACTTCTCCTTCATCGGCATCATGGCGCTCGGCATGACGGCCGTCATCGCCACGGGAGGGATCGACCTGTCGGTGGGCTCCATCATGGGGCTTGTCGCGGTCGTCTGCGGCGTGATCTTGCAGGCGGGCTTTCCCTGGTGGGCCGCGGTGCTCGGCGGATTGGCGGCCGGAGGCCTCGTGGGCTTCATCAACGGGGCCCTGGTGGCGATCCTGGGCCTATCGTCCTTCGTGGTCACGCTCGGCATGCTGTCCGTGGCGCGTTCGGTCGCTGTGGTGCTCTCCCGCAACCGCATGATCTATAATTTCGGGCCCGGCGGTCCGACGTTCAAATGGCTCGGCAGCGGCAGGCTCGATCTCCTGCACGGCGCACACGAGACGCTGTCGCTGTCGAACCCGCTGATCATCCTCGTGCTGCTGACCGCCGTGTTCGCGGTCGCGCTCAAGATGACGGCCTGGGGGCGCTACATCCTCGCCATAGGCGGCAACGAGAATGCCGCGCTGCTGACCGGCGTCCCGGTCCGCTGGGTCAAGATCCAGTGCTACGTGGTCTCGGGCCTCGCGGCGGGGCTCGCCGGCATCCTGAACGTGGGCTGGTCCGGATCGGCCATCAATGCGCTCGGAACGGGCTACGAGCTCCTGGCGATCTCGGCGGCCGTGATTGGCGGCGCCAGCCTCATGGGCGGCGAGGGCAGCGCCTACGGGGCGTTCATCGGCGCCGCGCTCATCTTCGTGATCCGCAACGCGCTTTTAATGGCCGGGATCGATTCCAATTGGCAAGGGACCTTCGTGGGCGTGTTCCTGGTTGCCGCCGTCTACCTCGGGAAACTCCGGGCAAAGCAAACATAGGTCCGATCCAACGGACCCGTGCGGACAACAGGGAGGAAGCAATGATCAAGACAAGTCTGACGTGCGCAGTCGCTGTGGGCATCATGATGGCGGCTGCCGGTGTTGCGGTGGCGGCTGGCAAGACGATGACCTTCGCGCTCGTGCCGAAAAGCATGAACAACCCGTTCTACGACCAGGCCCTCGCCGGCTGCAAAAAGGCGGAGGCGGAATCGAACGGCGCCTTCTCGTGCATGTATATCGGACCCGGCGAACACGGCGGGGGCGACGAGCAGGCCCAGATTGTGGCCGATCTCATCACCAAGAAGGTCGACGGCATCATCGTCTCTCCCGCCAACGCGCCGGCGATCGCCAACGCGCTGCAGGGCGCTAAGGACGCCGGGGTCAGCGTCCTCACCTTCGATTCCGACCTACTTCCGCAGGACAAGGCGCTGCGCCTCGCCTACATCGGCACCCATAATTACGAGATCGGCACCAACATCGCCAAACGCGTGATGGCGTTAAAGCCCAAGGGCGGCAAGATCTGCATCCAGTCGGGCGGCGCCGCGGCGGCCAACCACAATGAGCGCATGCAGGGAATCCGCGACACGCTCGCCGGCAAGACCGGCACAGAGCCGCCGGGCGACCGGTTGACCGGACAGAACGGCTGGACCGAGGTCGACGGCTGCCCCCTCTACACCGATGACGACTTCCCGCGTTCGGTACAGCAAATGGAGGATACGCTCAATAAATATCCGGACCTCGACGCCTTCACGCCCACGGGTGGCTTTCCGGAATTCCTGCCGGACGCCTACCGGAACGTCGCGAGCAAGATCAAGGACCGCATCTCCTCGGGCAAGCTCGCCATGGTGGTCGCCGACACGCTGCCGGTGCAGATCGACATCCTCAAGGAGGGCCTCGCCTCCGGCAACGTCGGCCAGAGGCCCTTCGAGATGGGCTACAAGGCCATGTTGGCGATGAAGGACATCAAGGACGGCAAGCCGGCCCCGAAGGACCCGACCTACACAGGCCTCGACGTCTGCACCCCTCAGAACGCCGCGACCTGCATCGGTGGCGGATCGTAAGCGTCGCTTCAAAGCGGCGAGCGCCTGGGGCAGGACGCGTTCGCAAACGGTGGTGCGCCGCGGCTGAGAGCAGGCCTACTCAGGATCGGGCTGTGGGATGCGGCTTCATGGGCCGCACCCACTTCAATGCCGATCGGCAGGTAGTGCCAAATCCAGCCGGTCCTGCGTCCCTCTCCTGAAGGTCGCGTGCGCGCGCAATGCGTGAGGTGGCCGGCCCCTATTCCATCAATGCGGCCACCCTGAAGGTCGCGTGCGCGCGCCCCACCAGCGCTCATTCACGAATGGTCTGGGTCGCTCACGTTCATGGACCGCCAGCCCCGTATCGTGCCCTTGTCGCGATGATCGAAGAAATGAAGCCTGTGTAGGCTCTCACGCATTATCGGGCTTGCAGATCGGCTGGGCTGCTGCCGCGAACCGTCCAACAGCCGGGCGCCTCCCTTGCGGGAACGCTTCGATACTGAAGGGCATGTAGAGCCATTCCACAAGAACCGGTGATCATTTGGCACTTGCACGCCGGAAAGGCTGCTGTAACATCGCGCGGTTCACATCTGCGGACGCTTGTTCATATGGATGAACTTTCAGCGACATCATCAAGCGATGACATCGTGGTGAAGTCTGCATCGCGTGCGCTCCAGCTTCTTGAATTGCTCACCGGGCACGCGTCTCCGCTGTCGTTCTCTGACATTCAGCAGCGGTTGCGATACCCCAAAGCCAGTCTGCACGGCCTTCTTCGCACGATGACCGCTGCGCGTTGGCTGAACTTCGATCCTGTCGCGAAGCAGTTCACGCTCGGGGTCCGGGTCTGGGAGGCCGGCCTCGCCTACGCGGCCACGGTACCGCTTGAAGCTCGCGCCCGTCCCTTCATGATGCGCTTGCGGGACCAGACCACGGAGACCGTGCATCTGGCCGTGCTGGACGACGGCGATGTGCTCTATGTCGGCCGCGTCGACGGGGAGCACATGCTGCGGCTGGAATCGTCCGTCGGTCGTCGCATGGAGCCGCATGCTTCGGGCGTCGGCAAGATTCTCCTCGCCGACTTCGCGGAGGTCTCGCTCCGCGCTTGGCTGGCGAAGCATCCCCTCAAGCGCTTCACCGACACCACGATCACCGAACCCCAGAGGTTGTTGGTCGAGCTGCAGCTGACCCGGGAGCGAGGCTACGCGGTCGACCGCGAGGAGCGCACGCTCGGGGCCGCGTGCGTCGCGGTCGGGGTGCGCGACCACACCGATACGGTCGTGGCCGCCATGAGCGTGTCGGCGCCAGCCGTCAGGTTCGGCGAGGCTCAGCGGGAGGCGGCCCTGGTGCATCTACGGGCGGCCGCGGAGGACCTGTCGCAGGCGCTGGGTCGGACCCCACCGGCCTTGCAGCCCGGCGAACGGGGCGTGCCACCGCCGATGCAGAGATCGCATCACCGCAAACGAGCCGCCAAGGCCGCCTGACGACAAACCCGGGAGGATACGATGAACAAGGCGAACAGCTACCCCAAGCTGCACAACGCAATGTGGCCGGGCGTCGTCGGCAAGGGACCGGACTCCGAGCCTTCGATCGATCTCGATACGATGCTCGACCTGACCGCGAAGGCAAGCGTCGATGGGGCTAGGTTCGAAGGCGTCGACCTGTTCCTGGCGTCCCCGCACACGAGCATCGATTCCACCGACGATGAGATTAAGGCTCTCGCGGATAAGGTCGGTTCGCGCGGACTGGTGATCGGCTCGGTGGTGGCGCCGGTCTGGCCGCCGGTGGGCGGCGGCTCGGCCATGGGCGGCGAGGACGAGCGGAACCGCTTCATCGCGGCGATCGAGAAGTCCTGCCGGATCACGTCCCGGTTACGGCAGCTCGGCGTCAGACCTTACGGCGTCATCCGGATCGACACCGCCACGGGCGTCGATCCATGGGCCGCCGACCCGGCCGGCAACACCGAGCTCATGGCTCGAACGATCGAACGGGCCTGCGATGTCGCCGAGGCTCATGGCGAACGGCTGGCCGCCGAGGGCGAGATTTGTTGGGGCGGCATGCATAGCTGGAGGGCAATGCTGAACCTGCTGGAGATGGTGGACCGCCCGCGCACCTTCGGGTTCCAGGCCGACATGGCGCATACGCTGCTCTACACGCTGGGCGTCAACGCGCCGGAAGACCGCATCCTTCCGGACGACTTCCAGTGGAGCGAGACCGACAAGCTCTCTGCCGCGCTCAAGACTATGATCGACGCCCTGCGGCCCTGGACGTTCGATTTCCACGTCGCGCAGACCGACGCGACCGTCAAAGGCTTGGGGTCGCACGACAAGACGGGCCGGCACTGCTTGGCGGACGATCCCAATGGCAAGCTCGATATCGTGCGGGACGCCGGCTACTGGCTGCGCGGCGAGAACGGGCAGCCGACCCGCGTCTTCGAGCACATCTGCTGGGACGGCTGCATGTTCCCGAACGATGTCATGACCCGGCAGAAGACCTGGAACGACATCCTGGCCGTGATGGTGAAGGTGCGGGACGCGCACGGCTGGCGAGCCTGAACCAAGCAAGCGGGAAAGGGAAACGCGATGGCAAAGAAGGCGCTCAACATTGGGCTTGTGGGCTGCGGCTTCATGGGCCGCGCCCATTCCAACGCCTATCGGCAGGTCGGCCAGTTCTTCGACGCACCCCGCACGGTCGTGCTCAAAGCGGTTTGTGCTCGCAAGGGAGACGCTGCCCGGGCTTTCGCCGACACGTGGGGGTACGAATCGTTCGAGACCGACTGGCGTCGTCTCGTCGAGCGGCCCGACATCGACCTTATCGACATCGCCAGCCCCAATGACACGCACGCCGAGATCGCGATCGCGGCGGCGCGGGCCGGCAAGATGGTCGCCTGTGAAAAGCCGCTCGGGCGCAATGCCGCCGAGGGATGCGCCATGGTGGAGGCGGTCGAGGCGGCCGGTGTGCCGAACATGGTCTGGTACAACTACCGGCGGGTGCCCGCCGTCACCATGGCCAAGCAGCTGATCGACGAGGGGCGCCTCGGCCGCATCTTCCACTATCGGGCACAGTTCCTGCAAGACTGGACGATCTCGGCCGACCTCCCGCAAGGCGGCGCCGCGCTGTGGCGGCTCGACTCGGCCGTGGCCGGCAGCGGGGTCACGGGCGACCTCTTGGCGCACTGCATCGACACGGCCCTGTGGCTTAACGGCGGCATCGATATCGTCTCGGCCATGACGGAGACCTTCATCAAGGAACGCATGCACAATCTGACCGGCCAGGTGCAGAAGGTCGGCATCGACGATGCCAGTGCGTTCCTGGCGCGGTTCCACAACGGCTCGCTCGGGCTGTTCGAGGCCACGCGTTACGCGCGCGGGCACAAGGCCCTCTACACGCTCGAAATCAACGGTGAGCACGCCTCGATCCGTTGGGACCTGCACGACCTGCACCGGCTGAGCTATTTCGACCATGGCGACGAGGGCAAGCTGCGCGGCTGGCGCTCGATCCACGTCACCGACGGCGACCACCCCTATATGGGCAAATGGTGGGTGCCGGGCCTGCAGATCGGCTACGAGCACAGCTTCACCCATCAGGTTGCCGACTTCCTGATGGGGCTTGAGTCAGGCCCCGTGTCGGTTCCGTCGTTCCAGGATGCCTTGGCAACCGATAGGGTCACGGACGCGGTTCTGACCTCCGCGGCCAGCCGGCAATGGGTTTCGGTGGCATGATCCGGCGGAGCGGCAGGCGCTGCGGTGCGCGTACGACCTGCCAGTCCTTCGCTGTACTGTCGCATGGCAGAATGGTTCTCGCCCGCCAGTATTGTCGGGCATTCACGAGAAACTATTGCTGCGACGGTAGTGATTTGTATAGTTCGACTCACGAGTTCAGAATTATGAATTGCAGTTCAGGTACGTGAACATGGCGATCGAGCGTGGGCTATCCTGGGAGGTACGAGTGTCGACACGGTCAGCGCCGTTGTGCGCGCCGATTTGGGCCCTGCCATATCTGCCGAGCGCCGTGGCCGACCGACCCGGCGTCCAGCTTGTCAGCCGGCTTGGCCCCAAAGGGGAGCGGGCATGAAACGCCGTCCGCTCAACGCCGAGAGGCCCTCGCCGAAGCTGACGCTACTCGGCTTCGGCTCCGCGCCGCTCGGCAACCTTTACAGCGCGATCTCGGACGAGACGGCCGAGTCTGCCGTGGATGCCGCCTGGGCGGCCGGTATCCGCTTTTACGATACGGCGCCGCAATATGGTTTCGGCCTCGCGGAGGAACGCATCGGCCGCGCGCTCGCTAAGAGGCCGCGCAGGGAGTTCGTCCTTTCCACCAAGGTCGGTCGTGTCCTGGAGGATTGTGCCCCGGAGGAGGTGCCGCAGATCAACTTCATTGACACCCCGAGCCGCACCTTCCGGTACGACTATTCCTACGATGGCGTGATGCGGTCGTTCGAGGCGAGCCTCGAGCGCCTTGGGCTCGATCGCATGGATGTGTTGCTGGTCCACGACGTCGACGCCTATACGCACGGAAGCCGCGAGGCCTCGGATGCGCGGGTGCGCGAACTGTTCGAGTCCGGCGGGTACCGGGCACTGGCCACCCTCAAGGAAGAGGGAACCGTGGCCAGCATTGGGGCGGGCGTCAACGAGTGGGAGGTCTGTCAGATGCTGCTGGAGCGCGGCGATTTCGACTGCTTCCTGTTGGCGGGCCGGTACACGCTGCTGGAGCAGCACGCGCTCGACAGCTTCCTTCCGCTCTGTGAGGCCCGGGATGTCGGCATCATCGCGGGCGGCCCCTTCAACTCGGGGATCCTGGCGACCGGTCCGGTGCCCGGCGCCCATTTCAACTATGCGCCGGCGCCTCGGCCGATACTTGACCGTACCCGCGCCCTGCAGACCGCCTGCGAGCGACACGGCGTGCCTCTCGCGGCCGCCGCCCTCCAGTTCGTGTCGGCCCATCCCAGCGTCAAATGCGTGCTGGCGGGCGCCAACACGCAGGCCCAGGTCGAGGCCAACAAGCGGCTGCTCGAGTTGGCGATCCCGGCCGCGTTATGGGCTGACCTCAAGCAGCAAGGCCTGGTGCAGGCCGAAGCGCCCGTGCCGGTCGCGCCACCGCTCGGGCCCGGGTCCTTACCCACGCCGGACAGATCCTGCGCGCCAAACAGCAACTGAGAGGAACATCGCGTGGTTTTTTCCCAGCGTTTCAAGGGGGCCGGCGTCATCGTAACCGGCGGAGCGTCCGGCATCGGCTATACCACGGCCGGTCGGGTGCTCGCCGAAGGAGGCCGGGTCATCCTGTGGGACATCGACCGGGCCAAGCTCGCAGCCGCCGAGGCGAGCCTCGGCGAGGGCACGCATGTCATGGCCATCGACCTGACGGATCCCAAGGCGGTCGAGCGCGCCACGGCCGAAGCGGAGAGCACCCTCGGCCACATCGACTGCCTCGTCTGCTGCGCCGGCGTCGCCGGCCACAACGCGCCGGTCGTCGACTACCCGATCGAGGAATGGAAGCGGATCTTCGATGTCAACGTCAACGCCCTGTTCTACTGCAACCGCTACGTCGCGGCCCGCATGAAGCCGCGGGGCTATGGGCGGATCGTCAACGTCGCTTCCATTGCGGGTAAGGAGGGCAACCCGACGGCCTCGGCCTACAGCGCCTCCAAGGCGGCCGTGATCGGGCTCACCAAGTCGCTCGGCAAGGAACTCGCCAAGGACGGAGTCACGGTCAACGTGATCACCCCGGCCACGGTTGAGACCCCGATGCTGGCCCAGGTGTCCGACGCCCACATTGCCTACATGCGCTCGAAGATCCCGATGGAGCGCTTTGGCACAACGGACGAGATCGCCGCGATTATCTGCTGGCTGGCGAGCCGGGAATGCTCGTTCACCACCGGGGCGGTGTTCGACGTGTCCGGCGGTCGGGCGACATACTAAGGCGGTCGACACGAGCATGACGATGCACGCGGCACCACGGATCGAGCGCGGCGCAGACGCTCCCTTGCCGGAGCTGGCCATCCGGGCGGTCGGCATCGGCAAGACCTTCCTGGGCAGCCGCGCCCTCGAGGGGGTCGACTTCGAGGTGGCGCGCGGCGAGATTCATGGCCTGGTCGGAAAGAACGGTGCGGGCAAATCCACCTTCATGAAGATCCTGTCGGGCGCCCAGCCGCCCGACACGGGCGAGATCGTCGTGGGTGGTCGGGCCTTCCGGGCGCTGAGCCCGGCCGAAGGGCAGGCGGCCGGCATCGCGATCGTGTACCAGAACCCGGAGATGCACCTCGACCTTTCGGTCGCAGCCAACATCTTCCTGGGCGCGGAGCCCCGCCGGCGTTTCGGCGTGATTGACGACAGGGCCATGGCGCGCCGGGCGGCCGAGCTGCTGAAACGGCTCGGGCTGTCCCTTCCGGTCGAGAGCCGTCTTGGCGACCTCGACATCGCGCACCGCCAGCAGGTCGCCATTGCCAAGGCTGTGCGGACGAATCCGCACGTGCTGCTGCTCGACGAGCCGACCGCAGCGCTCAACAAGAGCCAAGCCGATTTCCTGTTCCGGCTGATCCGGGACCTCGCCCGGCAGGGGATCGCCATCGTCTACGTGTCCCACCACCTCGACGAAGTGCTGGCGATCTCCGACCGCATCACCGTGCTGCGCAACGGCCGGAAGGTCGCCTTGGTCGATGGCGGCACCTCCGACAAGGACGGGCTCATCGCAATGATCGTCGGCCGCGATCTCGATGCTCTGGAGGAGCACCGCACCGTCGCGGCCCGGACCGCTCCGTTCCTGCAACTGTCCAACGTTTCCCTGCCGGGCAAGCTCGACGAAGTCACGCTGACAGTCGGCAAGGGCGAGATCGTCGGCCTGACCGGCCTCGTGGGAGGGGGCGCCAACGCGCTCGCCGCCGTGCTCAGCGGCATCGAGCGGCCGACCGGCACAATGACCCTGGCAGGCCGGCCTTACGCGCCAGTTTCCGTCCGGGAGGCGATCGCGCGCGGGGTGCTGTTCATCCCCGAAGACATGCGCGGCCGGGGCCTGGTGATGCCGCTGTCCATCGCGAGCAACATCTCGCTTGGCGCCTTGCCGGCGCTGACGCGCGCCGGCTGCATCAGCCTCTCGCGTGAGACTCGGGCCGCGTGCGCCATGGCGGAGCGGCTCGACCTCAACCCGCGTGTGCCAAGCCGGGAGGTGCGCTTCCTAAGCGGTGGCAACCAGCGCAAGGCCCTGCTCGGACGGGCCATCTTCGCCGATGGAACCCTGTTCGTGCTCGAGGAGCCGACGCAGGGCGTCGACGTGGAATCGCAGCGGCAAATCCATGATCACCTGCGTCGTCTTGCTGACAAAGGCGCGAGCCTGGTATTCGTGTCGACCGACCTGGAAGAGTTGATCGCCCTCGCGGATCGCATCCTAGTGCTGCGCGAGGGCCGCATCGACCAAGAGCTCGGGCCTGCGGGACTCACGCCCGAACAGCTTCTGTTCGCCATCCAGACCCAGAGCAGCCGGAGGCCCGGATGACGTCGTCTCCCGCCGTAGTGGGGCTGAAACCGAGTGCGCCGAAGCGATCGCCGATCCGTTCGCTGGGGCTTGGCCGCTTCACGCTGCTGATCACCCTGCTGGCGATCATCGTAGTGACGGCGGTCGGGAACCCGCGCTTCCTCTCGCCGACCAACCTGCTCAACATCCTGTTCCAGGTGTCGGCGCTCGGCATCGTCGCCGCCGGCCAGACGATCCTGCTGATCGCCGGGGGCCTGGACCTGTCGGTAGGGGCGGCGCTGTCGGTGGCGGGTCTCGCCACCGCGCTGACCATTGTAGAGACCGGCTCCCTCCTGTTCGGCATGCTGGCGGGCGTTGTTGCCGGCGCGCTGATCGGGGCCATCAACGGCATGCTGGTCGCGACCAACAGGGCGACCCCGTTCATCATCACCCTGGGCACAATGACTTTTCTGCAGGGCGTCGCGATCGTGATGTCCGGCGGGAGCCCGATCAACGGCGCCGGTACGTTGTTCGACACCTTCGGCATGGGCAGCGTCGGCGGCGTTCCCTATCCGGTGCTCGTGATGCTGGTCGTGGTCGCCGCGATGTTCCTGTTCCTGCGCTACACGGCGCTCGGCCGGTACGCTTTTGCGGTTGGTGGCAACGAGGAAGCGACCCGGTTGTCCGGCGTCCCGGTTCGGCGGGTCAAGATCGCGCTCTACGCGCTGAACGGCCTGCTCGTCGGCCTCGCTGGCGTGATCCTCACCGGCATCCTCGATTCCGGTCTGCCCAGCATGGGAACCGGTTACGAGCTCCGCGCCATCGCGGCGGTGGTGATCGGGGGCACCCCGCTGCTGGGCGGCCGTGGCACGGTGATCGGAACGTTGGGCGGCGTTCTGCTGCTCGGCCTAGTCAGCAACAGCATGAACCTTCTCGGCGTCGGCGCGAACTACCAGAGCGCCGTGCTGGGATTGATCATAACGGCCGCCGTGCTGCTGCAAAAATCCCGCTGAACACGGGACTGCACGGCGTCCGCTCAAACGACGGCAACTCAGGAGGAACACCAATGAGACCAGTTCGAAGAGGCTTGACGATCCTGGCGGTGGGTGCCGGTATCGCGGTGCCGATGTGGGCGCAGGCGGCCGAAAAGACGATCGCGTTTTTGCGCGGCGGGCCCGACCCCTATTATCAGTACGGCATGAACGCCGCCCAGGCGGCGGCCGACAAGCTCGGCGTCAAGCTGGTCACCTACACGGCCAACAACGACCCGACGCAGGAATTGGCCAATGTGCAGGATGCGATCACCAAGGGGGTAGATGGCATACTGATCTACGCCGTCTCGCTGTCGAGCGAGAAGGCGGCGATCGCGCAGGCGAAGCGGGCCGGCGTGCCGATCTTCTTCCAGTACGGCTACGACCCCTCGCTCCTCAAGGACGCCGCCGGCTTCATGGAAATCGATCTGTTCCGGTTCGGCGAGCCGGTGGGCAAGGCGATCGGCAAGCTGGTTCCCGAAGGTGAGGTTGCCATCGTGACCGGTAAGCTCGGACGCGGCGATGCCGAAGCCTTCGCGCAGAGCTTCAAGAACGGGCTCAAGGATGCCGACTCCAAGGCGACCGTGGTAGCGGAAGTCGCCGCCGACTGGGATCGGCAAAAAGCGCTCGACGCCGCCACGCAGGTCCTCGCTGCACACCCGAACCTGAAGGCGTTCTACGCGGCCAACGACGACATGGCGGTGGGCGTGTCGATCGCGATCGGGCGAGCAGGCAAGACCGGCCAGGTGCTCCTCGGCGGCGACAACGGGGCACCCTACGGGATCGATCTCATCAAGCAGGGGAAGATGACCCTGACCAACGGCAACCCGCCCTCGATCGCGTCCGTCCTGTCGCTGCGGCTGCTGCTGGGCGTGATCGACAAGTCGGTTAAGCCGGGGCAGTTCTACGCCGCGCCGACGGGGCTGACCGACAACACCAATGTCGACAAGGCGATCCCGTGGGACGCCAAGCCCGAGCAGGTCGCGGCCTGGCTCGCCGAGCCGCTGCCGCAGCCATCCACGCCGCCGACCCCGCCGGCGAAGTAGTTCCGCACAGCCAAGGCAGCCCGGTCCACCGCCGGGCTGCATGCTACCCGCAACGCCGCGGATGTCGGCACCTGGGAGGACCGCTCATGAAAATCGGCTTCAATCTGCTGCTGTGGACCGCGCATGTGCAACGCGAGCACTGGCCGATCCTCGAGGACATCAAGCGCTGCGGTTACGACGGCGTCGAGATCCCGATTTTCGAGGGGTCCCCCGAACATTATGCCGAGCTCGGCCGCGAACTGGAGCGGATTGGCCTGGAGGCGACCGGCATTGCCCTCTTTCCCGGCGTCGACATGAATCCGATCGGCGCGGACCCCCGGCAACGTGCGGCCGGTCTCCAGCACATGCGCTGGATCCTGGAGTGCACGGCCGCGATGGGGGGCAGGCTCGTCGGCGGTCCGCTGCACTCGAGCCTCGGCCACTTTTCCGGCGAGGCCCCCACGACCGAGGAGCGGGAGCGCGGCGTCGCCTTCCACCGCGCCGCAGGTGACATCGCCCGGAGTCTCGAAGTCCGCATAGCGCTCGAAGCCCTCAACCGGTTCGAATGCTACTTTCTCAACACGATGGCCGACTTGACCTCCTATCTCGATACGGTCGACCACCCGAACGTGACCGGTATGTACGACACGTTCCACGCCAACATCGAGGAAAAGCACCCGATCGCGGCGGTCCGCACCATCGCGCCCCACCTCGACCACGTGCACGTTTCAGAAAATGATCGGGGTACGCCCGGCAAGGGCCACATCGATTTCGCCGCGACCTTCCAGGCGTTGCGGCGCGTAGGCTATGACGGCTGGGTCACGATCGAGGCGTTCGGCCGCGCGCTGCCGCCCCTCGCGGCCGCGACCCGCGTCTGGCGAGACTTCTTCCCGGACGCCACGGAAGTCTATCGCGACGGCTACAAGCTCATCCGCAACGGATGGCAGGATGCTCGGCCGAGCGATAAATGATTCGGCCAAAACCCGAATATGGATTCACTCCTACCATACGACAAGCCCATCTACAAAGCGTTCAGGCGCTAGCGCTATAGGACGATCTTCCTATTAAAACTATCATTTTCACGTGCGTTGCTATCTTGAAGTAACGCCTCCACGAATTAAGCTTGAGCCGAGCCGCAGGGAAATCTCGACCGCATCGACGAATGGATCGCCGAAAAGCCGCTCGCCCCCACCCGTCAGTCCGCCTTTGTCCGCATGGTGACGGCGACCGCCTGAGTGACGGCATTCGCCAGCAGCATCCGAAACGGGTGAATCCCAATCCTTTCCGCGCAGACACATTTGCATTTTGCATGCGATGTGCCAAGATAGACCCCAAGAGCTGAGGTGACATCAGGTCAGGCTGCGAAATTCGGGAGGGTTAGCAACCATGCAGAACAGTCGGATCCTGTCACTCATCGCGGCCGGCGCCGGCCTACTTGCGGCAACGTCGCTGTCGGCTGCAGATGACACAAAGGCGGCGCTGGTCCCGGGTGGGCCTCATCCGTATTTCTCGGCCTGGGAACAGGCGGGCAAGGACGCGGCGCGTGATTTCAAGCTGAGCGCCGCGGACTACAAGGTTCCCCAGAAATGGGAGTTAAGTCAGCAGAACGAGCTGCTCGAAAGCCTCGTCACTCAAGGCTATAATGCCTTCTTGGTGTTTCCCGGCGATCCCGTTGGGTCCGTCAGCACGGTGGCCGAACTTGCGGATACAGGGGCGCCTGTTGTCGCGCTGGCGGGTTGTTTCAAGGATCCGTCGAAAGCCGCGTTCTGCCTCGGCACCGACGTCAGCAACTCGGCCTATCTCGGCACCAAGCACCTGCTGAAGGCGCTCGGAGGAAAGAAGCGCATCGCGCATTTCACCGGCTTCCTGGTCGATCCCAACACACAGCTGCGCATCGATGCGGTCAACAAGGCTGCCAAGGAAGAAGGCGCCGAGGTCGTGCAGGTGATCGCGGATATTGATGCGCCGGAACCCGCAGAAGAAAAGATCAATGCGTACCTGGCGGCTCACGCCAATGACGTCGACGGCATCGTAACGACAGCCTGGGTGCCGGCCGTGGTCTCGGCCAACGCCCTGCGCCGCATCGGCGACAAGCGGATCAAGATGGTCGGTATCGACCACGATGAGGCCGTGCTGAAAGCTATCAAGGATGGCTTCGTCACTGGCACGATGCTGCAGAACCCCTATGGCCAGGGCTATATCGGCGCGTTTGCGGCTGACAGGCTCCGCAACGGGTGCACCGTGAAAGCCGACGCGCCCTGGAAGGCCAACGTGTTGACGAACAAGTTCATCGACTCCGGCACCGTCTTCGTGGATACGAGCGGCGTCGACGATTACGTGGCCGCCATGCAAGGTATCACCAAAACGCTGTTCAACACGTTCGAGAAAACCTACCTGACCTGCAAGTCTTAAAAGGGTCGATGGAGCCTTGGGCAGCCCGTGAGGCATTATGCCGAGCCGGTCCGCAGGAGCGAGGGGATGCATGAGGGCGGCGTCGTCTCGGCCCCGAACGGCGCCGGATTCCAGCCGCAAGCCGCAAATGTAACCGACCGCGGCCGTCCGCCGTTCTACCTGACCAACGAGTTCGGGCTCTTAGCGCTGGTCGTGCTGTTCGGCGGCCTGTTCACGCTGCTGACGACCGGGTTCCTCTCGCCGTTCAACCAGTTCACGCTGGGGAGAACCGCGGCGGTGAACATCATGATCGGCTTTTCCATGATGACCGTGATCGTCACCGGGGGGCTCAATCTCGCGGTCGGCGCCATCGGCGTCTGCGCCGCCATGAGCTGCGGCTGGCTGATCGAGGGTTTTGGTCTGCCCTGGCCGATTGCAATCTTAGGCGGCATCGCGCTGGGGGCTGCGCTCGGCTTCGTCAACGGATGGGCGGTGGTCCGCTCCGGACTGCACAGCTTCATCATCACGCTCGCCACCATGAGCATCTTCTTCGGCGTTATGGTGTTCCTGACGCGCGCCCAATCGTTTCGCGCCCTGCCGCCGGTGTTCGCCGACTTCGGCCGTTTCAAGATCCTCGGCTGGGTCTCGCCGCTGCTGCTGGCGGCGGGGGCGGTCGGGTTGGGGCTCCTGGTTCTCTACCGGTATACGGCGCTTGGCCGCGAGATGCTGGCGGCTGGGGCACGGCCGGAAGCCGCGACGCTGTCCGGCATCAGGGTCGGCCGGGTCTTCATCCTGTGCCACATGCTGTCGGGCGCCTTGGCCGGTTTGACGGCGCTTCTCGTGGTGGCGCGCACGGGCGCGGCGATTCCCTCCATGGCGGGGCAGTTGGGTCAAGACTGGCTGCTGCCCGCATTTCTCGGCCCCGTGCTCGGCGGAACCTTGCTGAGCGGAGGACGCGTGTCGGTCACCGGCACCTTTCTCGGGGCCGTGCTCGTCACCATGCTGACCAATGGCTTGCTGCTGCTCCGGGTCGGCGAGTTCTGGGTGCAGACCTGCCTCGGTGTGCTATTGCTCTTGGCCGTCCTGCTCGACAAGGCCCGGCGCTCATTCCTGGCTAGTCGGAAGATCGCCACATGACGGGGTTCTCCCGCGCGCTCCGCACCGATTGGTTCGGCCCGCTCGTAATCACGCTGGTCGCGGTCGGCCTAGTGACCGCATTCGACCCGGCCTTTCTGTCGCCGTTCAACATTGAGGTTCTGCTGCTGGCCATTGCGGTCAATGCGCTGATCGCCTTCGCCCAGATGATCATCATCGCGATCGGGCAGATGAACCTGGCGGTGGGCGCCATCGGCGGCCTTGCGGCGATTGCCTTCGCGGGCGCGATGCAGGTTTGGGGGTTGCCGCCAGCCATGGCCGCCGTGTTCGCGCTCGGGATTGGGCTCGGGGCCGGCGCATTGAACGGCCTCTTCATCGCCTGGACCGGGATCTCGGCCTTCGTAATCACGCTGGCGAGCCTGTCGGTCTTCAAGGGCATCAATCTCGGCATCACCCGAGCCCAGCCTTTCTACGGCGTGCCGGAGAGCGTCAAAGCGTTCGGGGCGACGACGGTGACGGGCCCGATCCCATGGATCGCTCTGCCGACCCTCATAGTAGCGGTGCTGATCTGGTTCCTGCTCAACCGGCTACCGCTAGGGCGGTTCATCCTGGCGCTCGGCGGCAACCCTCATGCGGCCGAGTTGTCGGGCATCTCGGTCCCACGAGTCACAGTTGCAGCGCACGCGATCTCGGGCGTGCTCGCGGCCCTTGCCGGCCTCATGCTCGTCGCGCGCCTGCAGATCGGTCAACCCACCATCGGCGACGATTGGCTCATTCTCTCGTTTGCTGCCCCGGTTATCGGCGGCGCGGTTTTGTCCGGTGGGCATGTGAGCGTCGGCGCGACGGTGCTCGGCGTCATCATCGTGGCGATCATCACCCAAGCGCTGGTGCTGTTCCACATCGACCCGTTCTTCGTGCAGGTCGTGCTCGGCGCCCTCATCTTGTGGGCCGTCGGGCTCAATCGCTGGCGCGAGGTTCGCCTCGGCACTCTCCCGCAGGGGTCCGCGCAATGACGGACGCGGCGCTCGAGGTACGCGGCATCTGCAAGGGATTTCCGGGCGTCCAGGCGCTGCAGGACGTCTCGCTTCGATTGGCGAACGGCTCGATTCACGCCCTTCTCGGCGAGAACGGTGCCGGCAAATCCACGCTGATCAAGATTGTCACCGGCATCTACCGGCCCGACGCGGGGGGATTGATGATCGACGGCAAGACCGTCAGCCTGTCCTCCCCCCGCGATGCCATTGGTCGGCGGATCGCCGTCGTGCACCAGGAACGTAATCTCATCCCTCGGTTCTCGATCGGCGAGAACATCATGCTGGAGCAATTGGGCACCAATGTCTTGCGCCCGGTCGACTATGGGCGGGTGAACGCCACGGCTCGCCGCTGGCTCGATGTGCTCGGCCTCGACCTCGATCCGCGCACGCGCGTGTCGCAATTGAGCGTCGCCCAGATGCAGATGGTGGAGATCGCCAAGGCTTTGGCGCTGCGCTCGCGCGTCTTGCTTCTCGACGAGCCGACCGCCTCCCTCACGCCGCATGAAACGGTCGCGCTCTTCGCGCTCCTGCGCAAGCTCAAGGACGATGGCGTCGGCATGCTGTTCGTCAGTCACAAGCTCGAGGAGGTGCAGGAGATCTGCGATGCCGTGACCGTGCTGCGCGACGGCCACAACGCCTGCGAAAGCCGCCCCATGGCCGGGCTCGGGCGGCAGGATCTCGTCAGGCTGATGATCGGCCGCGCCGAGCAGATTCCCGACTGGCAGCCGCGCGATTTCTCCGCCGCCCCGGTCGCGCTCGAACTCAAGAATGTCGCGACCCCGCTTGGGCACAGGGGCATCGACCTGAAACTGCACAAAGGCGAGATTCTTGGACTGTATGGCCTCGTTGGCGCCGGCCGCACCGAGCTCGCGAAAAGCATCATCGGGCTATTTCCACCGACCGCCGGCACGATCGCCGTGCGAGGCCGGCCCGCGGCTATCGCCCATGTGAGCGACGCCATTCGTCGCTTCCGGATCGGCTATGTGAGCGAGGATCGCAAGGGCGAGGGTCTCGTTCTCATGCACAGCGTCCTCGACAATGCGGGCATGACGCTGTGGCGCCGTCTGGCCAAGCGGACCGGCTTCCTGCGCGACGGCACGATCCGCGACAAGACGGAGCCGTTCATCAGAAAACTCGAGGTCCGGACGCCGTCGCTCCACCAACTCGTAGGCAACCTGTCGGGCGGGAACCAGCAGAAGATCAGCGTCGCCAAATGGCTGGCCGAAGGGGTCGACATCCTGATCGTAGACGAGCCATCGGTCGGCATCGACATCAAGACCAAGGCCTATCTGCACGAACTCCTGCGTGACCTATCGACCGCCGGCACGGCCATCCTGCTGATCACGAGCGACATGCCGGAAATGATCACGCTCGCCGACCGTATCGTGGTGATGAACGGCTACCAAATCTGCGGCGACCTCGGCAATACGCGCGACTACGACGCGATGAGCCACGGCATCATGGACCTTATCCACGGTGCTGAGGCCGAAGCGGCCTAAGCAGGCGGGTCGCAGGCGAGCGAAGGAGCGGCCATGCAGCGAATGGGAATGGTGATCGGGTTGCGCCCGGACAAGGCCGAAGAATACAAGCGGCTCCATGCAGCCGTGTGGCCCGAGGTCTTGGCCATGATATCCGCCTGCAAGATTCGGAACTACACGATTTTTCTCAGGGAGCCCGAAAACCTGCTGTTCGCCTATTGGGAATACCACGGAACGTCGTTTACGGATGATGCAGCCAGGATGGCCGCCAACCCGAAGACGAGGGAATGGTGGGCGATCTGCGGCCCTTGCCAAAAGCCGCTCGACAGCCGCAAACCCGGCGAATGGTGGGCCGCCATGGAGCCCGTCTTCCACCACGATTGAAGGTTCCGCGCGCGGCATTTGGATCGCCTGGAAACGTTCACCAAACGTCCGCTGCCCATAAGGGGGGCGCAGAGCGCCGAGGATGCTCGCTCAAACGGGGTCGAGATAAGGGCTGAGTTGCGCGCGGCTGAGCGGTCGCAGACTCGACAAGCGTTGGGGATTGCTGTCCGAGGACTCCCTCAGGTGCTCGGCGAGGGCGCCCGCGGCGTCATCGATTTGCTCTTCGGCGAGAGCTTCGAGGATGGTCTTGTGCCGCACGATCATGCGCGGGATATCCGGTTGCTCGTCGCCGTAGGCGCCGAAGGAGAGGTGCACCGTGATCAGGGGAAGCTGGCACCGGTAAAGCGTGTCGCGAAGTTCGGCATTGGTGCATGTGAGCACGAGATCCTGGTGGAGATCGACCTCCAAGCGGTGCAGCAGGGTCGCGTCGGATCGCGCCGCCGGGGCCTCCGCCTGGACCAGGCGGGCCAGCTTGCTCCGGACCACGCGTGGATCGAGCGAGGGCGCTGCCTGTCGGAGGGCGTACGGTTCCAGAAGAATGCGCATGGCGTAAAGATCGTCGATGCGCCCCGGCGTGAGCGGGCCCGCGTACCACCGCGCATTGGCCTCCTGCTGGACGAGGCCTAAGCGTTCGAGGCGCACCAATAGTTCATGGGCTACGGTCCGGCTCACCCCGAAATGTTCGGCGAGCACCTGGGACCGGATCTGGAACCGACCAAACAGAAGACAGGACGCGACCTCCTTTTCAACTTGGGGGTAGATCAACGCCCGCCAGTTTCGGATTTTCAGTTCCGCCTCGACTGCGGGCGGCAGCGTCAAACCTCTGAGGGAATCGTTTGCAACGGGCGTTGCGCTGATTTCCTGACCGACCACCACGCCCTGCATGGGTGGGCGACGATGAACGAGACCCTCCGATTCGAGGCGCGCCATGGCAATCGATGCGGGCATGCGCCCGATCCCGAAAACGTCGCTCACCGTCTTCTCGCGGATGACTGTCCCGGCCGGCAGCGCGCCCGAGCGGATCTGGTCGGACAAAACCGTGCTCACGATCTCGTTCAGAGTGCGACGGCCTGCGGGCGGAGCACCGGCACCAGGAAGAGCGGTCATGCAGGGTCCGCCACTGATCGGCCTAAGCCGCCAACACGCGTTCGGATCCTCCGGCAATCTCGCGCCGCAGCGCGTCCCAGTCCCAATCGATCCCGAGCCCGGGGTTCGTTGCCGGATGAGCGAAGCCGTCCTTGATAGTCATGCCCTCGAGCGTGATCGTATCGAGTTGCGGGATGTGTTCCACCCAACGCGCGTTGGGCACCGCGCAGCATAGGCCAACATGCAGCTCCATGAGGAAATGAGGACAAACCGCCGCGTTGAAGCCCTCGGCTATGTGGGCAACCTTGAGCCAGGGCGTGATGCCGCCGATGCGTGCCACATCGACCTGTACGACGGAGCAGGCGCGGCGCTGAAGGTAGTCGCGGAACTGGGGCACGCTGTAGAGGCTTTCGCCCACCGCGATCGGCACCGAGGTGGAGGCGGCCAAGCGGACATGGCCGTCAACGTCGTCGGCCGGCAGCGGCTCCTCGAACCATCCGATATCGGCTTCGCGATAGTGGTGCGCGCGCCGGATCGCTTCGTCGAGCGCAAACGCCTGATTGGCGTCGGTGAAGATTTCGAAGTCGTCCCCGACCGCTTCTCGAACGGCGAGCAGCCTGGCGACATCGTCGCGCACCGGTCGGCCGACTTTCATCTTGCAGCCCCCGAACCCCTCCGCTCGGGCCCTGAGCGCATCCGCGACGATCGCCTCGCGATCGAGGTGAAGCCAGCCGCCCTCAGTCGTGTAAAGCCGCACCCGATCCTGCGCGCCTCCGGCCATCACATGCAGCGGCAGGCCCGCCTTGCGGCAACGCAGGTCCCACAACGCCGTATCGATCGCCGCCAACGACAATGCCGTGATGGCGCCGACGCTGGTCGCATGGGTGAGGAACAGAAGATCGCGCCAGATCTGCTCGACCATCGCGGCCTCGCGCCCCAGAAGTGCCGGGGCCAGCGTGCGTTCCAGCAGTGCAAGCACCGAAGGACCGCCTGTCCCGATCGTGTAGCTGTAGCCTGTCCCGACAGCGCCATCGGCATCCGTGATCCGGACGATCGGCGTTTCCTGTGCGACGAATGATTGGATCGCGTCGACCCGCTTCACCTTGGGCTGCAGCACCACCATGGAGAGTTCGACGCGTTCGATCCTGGCCATCCGGCGATCCTGTATCATCCGCGCACATTGTCGAAGCTGGACGGCCACAAAGAGGCAGAGCCGAGCCTTTTGCCCGTGCTCACTGACAGGCAGGTGCCGGACGGAACCCAAAGGAAGACACGGCCAACATCCGCGGTCGACAGGGTTGAAAGCCCGGTAGTCTACCCGGCCAACAGCGCCGTCCAGTCCTGGACTCGGCCCCTTACGCGCCGGGGATTTAGCCACGCTACGAAAACCACTGTCAAGCATATTGCATTCGAGATGCAGGGTAGTCGGGGGGTCGCGTGGGGGCAATGTCACGGGAACCGGCAACATCGCCCCTGGTGTGCTATGATCCCCGACCATGGCAGGCAGCGGCGTTCGAGCGCTTTCTGCACCGCGCCGCAGCCAAGCTGACGAAGGAGGGTCATCTGTGACGCCCTCCCGAGCTTTCCGACACGCCATGCGGCACGACATCATGCTGTTCATCGAACAGTGTTTCAGGACGCTGAATCCCGGCACTTTGTTCGAGGATCGGTGGCATCTCCACGCCATCGCCGAGAAACTGCGCCAGGTCGACGCCGGCGAATGCAAGCGGCTGATCGTCAACGTGCCGCCGCGCTCCGGCAAATCGATCATGACGACGATCGGCTATGCGGCTTGGCGGCAGGGCCACGATCCCCGCAGCCGCATCATCTGCGTGTCGAGCGACGACAGCCTCGTACGATCTCTGTCCGCATCGTACTTGGCGATCGTGAAGAGCGAGTGGTTTGCCGCGACGTTCCCGCGGTTCGAAATCAGCCGGGGCGGCGATCGGGCGAGCGAGACCATCACGACCGAGCGAGGCTACCGCTACGGCGTCTCGATCGGAGGTTCGGTGCTCGGCCGCGGCGCCGACCTGATCATCGCGGACGACGCGATGAGCCCGATGGCGGCTCTGTCGGAGGCCGTCCGCCGACGGGAGACGAACCTGTGGAACACGGCCTTCCGCACGCGGCTCGACAACAAGTCCAAGGGTGCGATCATCATCGTATGCCAGCGCCTCCACCAGAACGATCTCGTGGGCCACGTCACTGGAGGTGGAGGATCATGAGCGAGAGAGAGGATTGGGATTGCCTGGTGAGTGGCGATCGAGACGGCCTCGCCGACGATCGTCGCGGCCCGCAATCTCCTCGACCGCTTCCGGACCATGATCGCAGCCAAGAAGCCCAACGATCTCGCGTCGTGGATCCGAGATGCGGCCGAAAGCGAACTTGCGTCCTTCGCGTTCGGCATTGAGGCCGACGAGGCTGCGGTGAGGGCTGCAATCGTCGAACCCACGCACAGAAGGACGCCTTGATCCTCGCGTTATGGGAGCAGGTCGGGTCGCTCACCGCGCGGCTCACGGCCTTGGAGCAGAAGCTGAACGAGCCTGCGAAGACGCCGGACAAGTGTGCCGCCCTCGAAGGGGCAGAAGCCGAACCGGTCCGACACGTCGAAGCCCGCTGGACCGCGCCGGGGCAGCCTGGGCCGCAGGGGCGGCGGACGAAGCCTGATGGAGGAGCCCGATCAAGTCGTGAGCGCCAAGGCCGCCGGGTGCCGGCACTGCGGCGCGGCTCTCGGCGAGGCGGATCATCACCTCCACAGCCGATACGACAAGATCGAGCTGCCACGCGTCAGGCCCGTGGTGACGCGCGTGGAGCGCTACGCCGGACATTGCTCCTGCTGCGGCGGCACGACCCTGGCGCCGGTCCCGGACGGCCTGGAGGAGGGCTCGCCCTTCGGCCCGAGCGTCGTGGCCGTGGCGCTCTACCTGCGCTTCACCCACGCCATCAGCTACCAACGCCTGC
>JAABUL010002931.1_pt1 | contig 26773 bp, 23 predicted proteins | sample 5559151 | NCBI WGS metagenome assembly JAABUL01 (sample SAMN10711876, study PRJNA513368) | rock metagenome | isolation source: Antarctica rocks | place: Antarctica: Victoria Land, Pudding Butte sud | reverse complement strand
TTGTCGGGCCGCTGCAGACGCAGCACCAACTCGATCAGTTCTTCCCTGCTCAGGCGCTCGAGGTCGATCCGTCCCATAACGGCATGGATTCAGAGATCCACGCGCAACGCAAGGGGTGGGTAATTACGAATCGGATCAATGCCGGCAGATGACGCCGACGAAAAAACCGAGGCGACAAGAGCGGAAACAAGGATCTTGGACGCGAATTTGGCCATCGTCGATATTCCGGATGGGAACGACCGTTATCATCCGCGCACCCCATCACGTGATCGTTTCTTTTCTCTTATGAATCGAATCCGCGTCGCCGACGGCAATCGTTCGGCCCGGGATGGATGCCCGGATGGGGACAGTCGGAAACGGAACCGGCCGCGCTCAGGGAACCCGCGGCCCGGGTCGCCGGGCGGCCTCACTTCGGCGACAGCACCATCACCATCTGCCGGCCTTCCATGGAGGGCTCCGTCTCGACCTTGGCGATGCCGAACGTCTCGGTCCGAACACGGTCGAGCAGACGATAGCCGATGTCCTGATGGGCCATCTCGCGACCGCGGAACCGCAGCGTGACCTTGACCTTGTCGCCCTCGTCGAAGAACCGGCGGACGGCCCTCATCTTCACATCGTAGTCGTGCTCGTCGATTCCGGGCCGAAGCTTGATTTCCTTGACCTCGACGACCTTCTGCCGCTTGCGAGCCTCCGCCTGCTTCTTCTGCTCGGTGAACCGGTGCTTGCCGTAGTCGAGGATCTTGCAAACCGGAGGGGTGGCGTTCGGGACGATCTCCACCAAATCGAGCCCCGCTTCGTCGGCAACCCGCTGCGCTTCCAGGATATCGGTGACGCCGCGGTTCTGGCCTTCGGCGTCGATCAGCTGAACTTCGCGGACGCGAATATCGCGATTGATGCGTGGCCCCTCCTTTTGCGGGACCGGAGCGGCTTTCATTGGACGACGAATGGTTCTCTCCTACGCGGATCAATCGGACGAGGCGGTACGACAAAAGACCCCGCCGCCGACAGGCGACGAGGGTTGCATGGCCCAAGATCGGCGTGGCGGCGTCAACAGTCAAGTCCGATCTGCGGGTGAGCCGGATCCCGCGATGCCACTTTTCCGCGCGCCACTACTCCCGGGTGCCACTGTGGACATCGCCCAAGGTCGATCTCGACGCGGATAGCCGGTCGTGATGTCGGCACGTGACCGACAGGGCCGTTTCTCAGCGGTCGAGCTTGGCGTCGCGGCGCCCGGGGGACGAGAGACCGAGAAGCGCCAAGCCGCCACGGTGACGACGGCCGCAAGTCGGCGTAAGCTTCACTATCCGAGTCTCGCTGAAGAGCGAGACGCCGAACGGGGGCGGGTTGATGGCGGACGGCTTGGATCGCGAGATCCTGAGGGGCAAGAGGGTGTTGGTCGTCGAGGACGAGACCCTGATCTCCATGCTGTTCGAAGACATCCTGTCGGACTTGGAATGCGAGGTCGTCGGACCGGCGCTGAACATCCGGCAGGCGCTGGAACTGGCCGGATCGGCCGACATCGATGCCGCCGTCCTCGACGTCAACCTGAACGGCGAGCCGAGCTTTCCGGTAGCGATGCTCCTGCGCACGCGCGGCGTGCCGATCGTCTTCTCGAGCGGCTACGGATCCATGGGATTGCCTCCCGAGTGGCAGGACCTGCCGACCCTGCCGAAGCCGTTCACCTCCGACGAGGTCGCGGAAGCGCTGTCGGGTCTGATCAGGGCCTGAGCGTGCCGGCCGTCGCAGCATGCGACTCGGACGCGCCCGCCATTTCACGCTGCCGCCGACCGTCTTGCAGCCGGCCGCCGACGCCGACGCCTGACGGATTCTCGTTCATGGGAGCGCAAACACCGCGACGCACGGCACCCGACCCAGGCCGGCGCCGGGCCTCAGCGTAAGCGGGCCGCCTGTTCGACGAACGAGATGACCTCCAGCGCCTTCCAGGGCTTCGGCATGAAGCGCGCGTTGCGTGGCAGGCGGTAAGGCCGCTCGAGGGCCACGCCCGACGTGACGCAGATGGAAATCGTCGGCCAGCGTACGGCCACGAAGGCCGCGAGCTCCACGCCGTTCAAGGAGCCCCTCAGGCGAACGTCCGAGAACATGGCGGCGACGCGGTGGGCATGTTCCTTCAGATAGTCCAGCGCCGCGTCGACCGAGTCGACCGCCACGGCCGGAAGCCCGGCCTCTTCGATCATCTGCAATGCCATCTCGGCCAGGAGCGCGTCGTCTTCGACGATCAGCACGATGGAAGGCTTTTCCATGGTCGACGTCCTTCAGCTCTCGGACCGGACCACGCCGACGCGACTCGGCGAGCCCACTGCGGCGCGGGCCGCCGAGCAACCTGCAAAAGCCCTAACACTTCACCCCGGTCGCCGCCAAGGGAAAGGCAGGGCGGAGGGCTCCGGGACCGTGTCGAGACCGGGACCTCGCCTTGCCGCCCGGCGACCGTGCAGTCTGGTTCGTGAGCGCGCGATGAACGATCGGCATGGGAGAGGCCGCGACCTTCCCGGGCGTCACATCAAGAGGGAGATCTCACCGCGGTGATCTCAGCGGTTTCGCAGAAGCGATGGCGACGGGCTCTTCCCTCGGCGGGGACACGCACGACATGATGCTCCACGACGGTCGGCGCGGCGGAGGGCTTCCATCTGCACGCGCCCGGTAGGGAGCTGCTGCATGTTCATCGCCATGAACCGGTTCAAGGTGGTCAGGGGAGAGGAGAGAGCTTTCGAGGATCTCTGGCTGTCGCGCGACAGTCACCTCGACAAGGTGCCGGGCTTCCTTGAATTCCACATGCTCCACGGTCCCGAGAAAGACGATCATACGCTGTACTCGTCCCACACCGTCTGGGCCGACAGGGCCAGTTTCACGGCCTGGACGACGTCGGAACACTTCAGGGCGGCCCATGGTGGCGCGGGCCAGACCAGGGCGCTCTACCTGGGGCACCCGGAATTCGAGGGCTTCGAGGTCATCCAGACGATATCGCGGTCGCAAAGAACCGGTGCGGCCGCCGAGGGCTCTCGATGAGGCCGGTCCTTCATCGCAGGGCCACGAGGCCCCTGATCTGCCCGGCGTGCCCGGAGCATCCATGATATCGGTTGCCCTCCGACGCTGTCTCGTCGCGAGATCGTCGACTGGCGCCGAACCGCCGAACCGGTTCGGCGTTGCCTCGCCAGCGTCATGGTGTCGACGGGACTCCAGGCCTATGATGATCAGGATGAGACGACGGAGCCACCCGGACCGGTTCACGATCGGCCGGGTCCCATGTGGGCGACCTCGATCGTCTGGGAGTGAACTGAAGATGCGCTTATCCATGGGTTTATCGAACTTCGGCCGATGCGCGGCCGCCGTATCCCTCGCGGGCCTTCTGTCGACCGCTGCGCTGACGCCCGCCTCGGCGGCGGGTCCCTTCGCGGGCTTCCCGGGCCAGTGGACCGGGAGCGGGGACATCGACCTGACGGATGGGTCGCACGAGAAGATCCGCTGCAAGGCGACCTATTCGGTCGGACCCAGCGGCGACGCTCTGCATATCGATATGAATTGCGCGAGCGACAGCTACCGCGTGAACATCATCAGCAACGTCGTCGCCCAGGGCAACAACTTCTCCGGCACCTGGAAGGAGACGACCCGCCAGGTCGATGGCAAGGTGACCGGGCGGGTTCCGGCACCGGGCGAATTCCAGGCAAGCCTCGAGGGTACCGGATTCGGCATTCAGTTGTCGGCCACCACCAACGGCAAGCAACAGGCCGTGACGATCCAGTCGCAAGGGACCGACGTTCAGACCGTCAAGATATCGCTCCGCAAGGCCTGACCGGGCGGGGTCTGCGCGACGCAGACCGGTCCGCTTCGGGGCTCAGCGGGTGGCGGTCGCAATCGCACGCCGCCCGAAGCGACGCGCCTGCTGGGTCAGGAAGGTCATGGTCGGGCGGAGGATGAGGAAGTCCGCCGTCAGTGCAGCCAGCATGGCGAAGGCGCTGAGCCATCCGAACAGCCGCAGCGACGGCAGGTCGGAAAACACCGTCACGGCCAAGCCGCAGGCCAGCACCACCGACGTCAGGATGAGGGCAGGTCCCATCAGGACGGTGGCACGCTCCACGCCGATGGCGGGATCCTGGTCCGGATCATCCTCCTGCCGCAAGCGGTTGAGGAAGTGGATCGTGGCGCTAAGGCCGAGCCCGAACGACACCGTCAAGGCCACCACGCTGACGAACTGCAGCCCCTGCCCGAGCAGGAGCAGCAGCGATCCCGAGGCCACCACCGGGAAGATGCCCGGCATGATGGCGGCCAGCGCCACGACGACCGATCTGAACGCCAGGCCGATGAAGACGGCGACGAACAGGAATTCGAGCGTCAGTCCGCGGTTGAGCTTTTCGATCATACTGGCGCTGTTGCGAGCCGCGATCACCGAGAGGCCCGTCACCGCCACGGTATAGCCGGGAAATTTGGCCCGCACGGCATCGAGGCTCGCGTCGAGCTCGTCCACCACCGGCACGAGTTGGCTCGCATCCTTGTCGGGGATGCGGGCCGAGACCAGCACGGCATCCTGCTTCTCCGACAGGAAACGGCGCAGCAGGGATTTCGGCAGGTACCCGACATATTGCTTCAACGTCTCGGTATCGCCTCGCCCCGCTTTCTCGGCAAGCCAGCGCCGCAGTGTCTCCAGCGACCAAACGTTGCCGAGGCCGGCCTGCTTTTCGACGACCCCATGGACATCCGCGATGATGCCGAGCGTCTCGGACGTATAGAGCGACTGGCCGGCCGGGAACTCGATCAGCACGTCGATCGGGTTGGCGCCGGTGAGTTCCTTGTCGAGCCTGCCACTGGCCTGCATGGCCTGCTCCTTGTCGGGAACCTGCTCGGCCAGCCGGTAACTCGGCTGAAGATGCGCGTAGGAGAATCCGAGACCCGCCACGACCAAGACGGCGACGAGACTGTAGAGTCCGGGGTGGCTGACCATGCGGGCCGCGATCCAGGCGCAAAAGTGCCGTAGTGCCTGCACGCCGGTGTCCGAGCCCTTGGTCTTGACCGACAGCTTGGCGGTGTCGCGCACCAGCAGGATCCCGAGGAGCGGCACCAGGATGAGCACCGCCAGCAAGGCGATGACGGTCGAGATCAGCCCAGCTTCACCGAACGTGTGGATGAGGTCGGACTTCGTGAACAGCAAGGCCGTGAACGACAGGGCCGCAGTGACATGGGTGAGCACGCAGGCCGGCCCGACCACGAGGACGGCGTTGCGGAACGCCTCGATCCGGCCTTCTCCGGCGATCAACCTGTCGCGCGCCGCGAAGGTCAGCTGCATCGAATCCGAGAAGCTGATCACCATGATGAGCGGCGTCATCACGTTGAGGAACATGTTCAGCCGGAAATCCAGCCAGCCGAGCGTGCCCAGCGCCAGAAGGATCGCGATCAGCGGCGGACCTGCCGCCACGATCATGAAGGAGACCCGGCGGAAGAACAGGATGGCGATGAGGCAGCCTGCACCGAACCCGATGGCGTTGTAGAGCAGGCGGTCGCGCTCGACGGCATCGTGGATCTCGAGCTGCATGACGGGCACGCCCGACAGCTCGCCCGTGAGCCCGGAGCCCTCGAGATCGTCGCGCACGGCCTTTCGGATCTCGGCGATGGTCTTGGGCGAGTCGCTGCTCGCCGCCACCTTCGGGTCGAGCGCCAGCACCACAAGGGCCAGATCGCCGCTGTCCGACAGCAGCTTGCCCCTGATGATGTCGTTGCTCTTCACCCTCTCGATGAGCTGGTCGTAGGCGGCGCCTTCGGGCAAGGGATCGGGGAACAACGCAGGCGGTATGGTGTGGCCGGGCTCGGGCGCCTGGCGAGCCGAGAACAGGGAGATGATGCCGGTGGTGCCGTCGACGAGCTGCAGGTCGGTGACGAGGCTGCGAAGGTGATCGAGCGGATCCCGGTCCAGCAGCATCTTGCCCGTGACCACCACCAGGACATCGAACTCGTTCGATGGAAAACGACGCGTCACATCCTCGAACTGGCGGAACTCCGGTGTGTCCGACCGGAACAGCTGACTCAAGGAATCGTCCACCTTGAGCCGGGTGACGCCGAAGCCGGCCCCTGCCCCGAGCAGGATCAGGATCAGCGCCGCGACCACGGGCGCGTGAAGCGCGACGAGGCCGATCCGCTCGAAACCGAATGCAATGTTGATCCTGCGGCGGCGGGGCGACGGACCGGCCGTGGGCAGAGCCGGCGGTAGCTTCGTGGGCGGTGTGTGGGTCAGACGAAAACTCCTCGGCAACCGCCGCTCCCGCGATGGTGCGAATCCGTACACGGGCCATCGTTTGCGCAACTCTGCCCCGGCGTCACGGCCGTTTTAGGGACAGCTGCGACCCCCGAGGCAGTTTCACGGTCCGAGTGCGGATCGTCGACGGCTCGCACGGTGCCGATCGTCCGTCATGGCTCCAGAGTCGAGTCCCAATACAGGTAATCGAGCCATGTGCCGTGGAGGTTGTCAGGAATCGGTTGACGCCGCGCGATGCCGTCGAGTTGCGCCGGCGACGGTTCGAACGGCATGCGGCGCAGCGACAGCCCCGACTGCTTCAACGTCCTGTCGGCTTTCTGCAGATTGTGCTTGGCGCAGCAGGTGACGATATTGGTCCAGCAGGTCGTGCCGCCCTTGGACCGCGGTACCACGTGATCGAAGGTCAAATTGGTGCTTTCTTCGCGCTTGTCGCAGTACTGGCAGCGAAAACCGTCACGCAGAAAGACGTGGTAGCGCGTGAACGAGATACGGTTGCGCTTATGGTACTTCTTGAGGCTGATGACGGACGGGACGCGGAACGAGCGCGTGGCGGAACGGACCTCGACGTCGTAACTCGACACCTGATGAACGCGGCCCTGGAGCACGGCGACCAGCGCGTCCTGCCACGCCCAGACCGACAAGGGTCCCCAACTCAGCGGCTGCATATCGGCATTGAGGACCAGGGTGCAGAGATCCGGCGCGGACCGATGGAACCCCATCAACTCCCCTCCCCGGCGCTGACCTTGTCGGTTCGCTGGAGCTTGGCGATGCCGCCGAGTCGCTGGTCCGTGGACGGCGCCGGAAGCCGGGCCGCCGCCGCTCCATGGCCGAGGCTCGACAACAGGATGATCGAACCCGTCCGGTGAGCTCGTCGACTGTCAGCCGAGAGGTTCGATCGAAAAGCCATCGATCCTGCGCCCGTAGCTTCGCCCCGGCCCTTCCGGGGCGGCATCCTCTACAGTCTACATGGGCGATGACGCGATTGTGAAGCCCCGTGCCGGAGGACGGAGGGACGCGACCCGGGGCCGCCCCGCGCCACCCACAACCAATCACGTCGGACCCGCTTCAGCGGGTCGGTATCGGTTGCTCGCCGCGGTAGTCGTAGAAGCCGCGCTGGGTCTTGCGCCCGAGCCAGCCCGCCTCGACATATTTCACCAGCAGCGGGCAGGGCCGGTATTTGGAATCGGCCAGTCCCTCGTGCAGCACCTGCATCACGGCCAGGCAGGTGTCGAGTCCGATAAAATCGGCAAGCTGCAGCGGTCCCATCGGATGGTTGGCGCCGAGCCGCATCGCGGTGTCGATCGCCTCCACACTGCCGATGCCTTCATGCAGCGTATAGACGGCCTCGTTGATCATCGGCAGCAGGATGCGGTTGACGATGAAAGCCGGAAAATCCTCCGACACGGTCGGGGTCTTGCCGAGGCGATCGATGAACGCCTTGGCGGTCTCGAACGTGTCGGGCACGGTCTGGATGCCGCGAATCAACTCCACGAGTTGCATGCGGGGCACGGGATTCATGAAATGGATGCCGATGAAGCGCTCGGGCCGGTCCGTAACGGAAGCGAGCCGCGTGATCGAGATCGAGGAGGTGTTGGAGGCCAGCAGAGTCGAGGGCTTGAGCGAGGCGCAGAGCGTGGAGAAGATCTTGCGCTTCACCGCCTCGTCCTCGGTCGCGGCCTCGATCACGAGATCGCAGTCGCCGAGCGCGCCGAAGTGCTGCGCCGTCGTGATCCGACCCAGTGCCTCCGCACGTGCGTCCTCGGTCATCTGGCCCTTCTTGACCAGCCGCGTCATGGTGCCGTTGATCGTGGCAAGCCCGGCATTCAGCCGGTCCTCCGAGAGGTCGTTGAGCACGACGTCGATCCCCGCGACCGCCGCCACATGGGCGATGCCGCTGCCCATCTGGCCCGCGCCGATCACGCCGAGGGTCCTGATCTCTCCTGTCATCCTGTTCCACCTGCAACGGCGTCCTGACCCGCCATCGCGATCAGGCCGGGCCCAGCGCACCGCATACCATGTTTCGCCTCACGCTGCGCAGCAGCGGTCTCAGCCTTTGGCGAGTTCCTGGTCGAGTTCGGGCAGGATCTGGAACAGATCGCCCACGAGCCCATAATCGGCCACCTGAAAGATCGGCGCTTCCTCGTCCTTGTTGATCGCGACGATCACCTTCGAATCCTTCATGCCGGCGAGATGCTGGATGGCGCCCGAGATCCCGACCGCGATGTAGAGATCGGGCGCCACCACCTTGCCGGTCTGGCCGACCTGCCAATCGTTGGGCGCGAGCCCTGCATCGACGGCCGCGCGCGACGCCCCCATGGCGGCCCCGAGCCGGTCGGCGATCGGCTCGAGATAGGTCTTGAAGTTCTCGGCCTTGCCCATGGCGCGGCCGCCCGAAATGATGACCCTGGCCGAGGTGAGTTCGGGGCGGTCCGTCCGCGCCAGTTCCTCGCCGCCGAAGCGCGACAGCGCCGGATCCGCCGCGGCATCGAGTGCCTCGATGGTGGCGTCCGACCCGCCCTCTCCCGTCGCCGCGAAGGCCGCGGTTCGCACCGTGACGATCTTGACGGGATCGGCCGATCGTACCGTCTGAATGGCGTTGCCGGCGTAGATGGGCCGCTCGAACGTATCGGGCGACACCACCTTGATGATCTCCGAGATCTGCATGACGTCGAGCAGCGCCGCGACGCGTGGCATGATGTTCTTGGTGCTGGCGGTCGCGGGCGCCATGATGACCTTGTGGTGGCCGGAGAGGCCGACCAGGAGGGCCGCGACGGGCTCGGCGAGGTCGTGGTCGAAGATGCCGCCCTCGACCACATGGACCTTGTCGACGCCGTCGAGCTTCGCGGCGGTCCTGGCGGCTTCGGCCGCGCCCTGACCGATCACGAGAACGTGGACCGTGTCGCCGATGGCCTTGGCGGCCGTCAGCGCGCGAGCCGTGACGTCGTTGAGAGCGCCGGACTTTTGTTCGGCCACGAGCAGGGTCGTCATCGGATCACTCCCGTTTCGCGCAGCTTGCCGACGAGTTCGCCGACCGAGCCGAGCTTGACGCCCCCCTGGCGCTTCGGCGGTTCCACCGTGCTGAGGACCGTGAGGCGAGGCGCGACGTCGACGCCGAAGTCGGCCGGTTCCTGGGTGTCGATCGGCTTCTTCTTGGCCTTCATGATGTTGGGCAGGCTGGCGTAGCGCGGCTCGTTCAGCCGCAGGTCGGTCGTGACCACGGCCGGAAGCTTCAGCGTCACGGTCTGCGACCCGCCGTCGACCTCGCGCGTGACCTGCGCCTCGCCCGCGGCCAGCACGAGCTTGGACGCGAAGGTCCCCTGCCCCCAGCCGTTCAATGCCGCCAGCATCTGGCCGGTCTGGTTGCAATCGTCGTCTATGGCCTGCTTGCCCATGATGACGAGGCCCGGCTCGACGGCCTTGCACACGCCGGCCAGGATCTTGGCGACGGCCAGCGGCTCGACGAGACCATCGACCTTGATGTGGATCCCGCGGTCCGCCCCCATGGCGAGCCCCGTGCGCAAGGTCTCGACCGCCTGAGCCGGGCCGATCGACACGACGATCACCTCGCTCGCCTGACCGGCTTCCTTCTGACGCAATGCCTCCTCGACCGCGATCTCGTCGAAGGGATTCATGGCCATCTTGACGTTGGCGAGATCGACACCCGAGCCGTCGGGCTTGACCCGGATCTTGACATTGTAGTCTACGACCCGCTTCACGGGGACCAGGATCTTCATCGCACTGCAGTTCCATGAAGGGCTTCGACGGCGGTTGATATCGCCGCAGGTGCGGCCCGATCGTCGACGCGAGTGCTAAAGCCGTGAAAACACCAAGTCAACGCGCGACACGGCGCAGCTCGAGCGCGTGTACAGCCTTATGGAACGGCCGTTGTGCGGCAGCGCGCCATGGCACCAAAGCTCGATTAGGGCCGTTCTAGGCAATTGCGCGGCTGAAGCTGAGCCAGGGCCGGTGTTCCGGCACCGTTGGGGACTGCGATATGAACAAGATGGTACGGCAGCGTGTCACCCTCGAAGGGTCGCCGCATCCGCGCGGCGCGCTCTGGGATGGCCGTGGCACGAACCTCACCCTGTTTTCGGCTCATGCCACCAAGGTCGTACTCTGCCTGTTCGACCCGTCGGGCGAGAAGGAGACCAACAGGATCGAGATGCCGGAATACACCGACCAGGTGTTCCACGGCTATTTCCCCGAGCTGAAGCCGGGGCAACTCTACGGCTTCCGGGTGCACGGCCCCTACGAACCGGAGCAGGGCCACCGCTTCAATCCCAACAAGCTCCTTCTCGATCCCTATGCCCGCGCCCATGCGGGCGAACTGAAGTGGGACCCGGCGCTGTTCGGCTACACGCTCGAGTCGGGTGACGACCTCAGCTTCGACGAGCGCGATTCTGCGCCTTTCATGCCCAAATGCGTCGTGGCCGACATGCACCTGCCCGGGTTGCCCGCCGTGGCGCGACCCAAGCATCTCTGGTCCAACAGCGTGTTCTACGAGGCGCACGTCCGGGGCCTGACCAAGCTTCATCCCGCGGTTCCCACGGCCCAGCGGGGCACTTATGCCGGGATGACGACACCCGAGGTCCTTCGCCACATCAGGAGCCTCGGCGTGACGGCCGTCGAACTGATGCCGGTCCACACCTTCGTCAACGACGATTTTTTGACCGAACGCGGCCTGTCGAACTACTGGGGCTATAATTCCATCGGCTTCTTCGCGCCGCACCCGCTCTATGCGGCCGACCCGGCGAACGCGGTCCAGGAGTTCAAGGACATGGTGACCCGCTTTCACGAGGCGGGCCTCGAAGTCATCCTCGATGTGGTCTTCAATCATACGGCGGAGGGCAACGAGAAAGGCGCGACCCTGTCGTTCAAGGGGATCGACAATTCGTCCTACTACCAGCTCATCCCCGACCAGCCGCGGTATTACATCAACGACACCGGCACCGGGAATACCTTCAACCTGCATCACCCACGCGTGGTGCAGGTTGTCTTGGACAGCCTGCGCTACTGGGTGCAGGAAATGCATGTCGACGGGTTTCGCTTCGACCTCGCCTGCACACTGGCCCGTGGACCGCAAGGTTTCGACCGGCACTCGGCTTTCCTGCAGACCTGCCTCTTCGATCCCGTGCTGGCCGGCATCAAGATGATCGCCGAACCCTGGGACATCGGACCGGGCGGCTACCAGGTCGGCAATTTCCCACCCGGCTGGGCCGAGTGGAACGACAAGTTCAGGGACGACGTCCGCGATTTCTGGCGCGGGGCCGCGCCGGTTCAAACCATCACGTCGCGGCTCTGCGCCTCGGAGGACACGTTCAATCGGGAGGGCCGACGCCCGTGGGCCTGCGTCAACCTCGTCACGGCTCATGACGGGTTCACGCTGAAGGACCTCGTCTCCTACAACGAGAAGCACAACGAGGCCAACGGAGAGAACAACAACGACGGGAGCAGCGACAACCGGTCCTGGAACTGCGGTGTCGAAGGCGAGACCGACGACAAGGCCGTCATCGCGCTACGCAACAAGCAGATGCGCAACTTCATGGCGACGCTGCTCCTCGCCCAGGGCACCCCCATGATCGTGGCGGGCGACGAGTTCGGCCGCACTCAGGGCGGCAACAACAACGCCTACTGCCAAGACAGCAAGATCGGCTGGGTCGACTGGAGCATCACCGAGGACAGCCAGGTGCTGCTCGATTTTACCCGCAAGCTCGGCGGCCTGCGCCATGACTATCCGGTGCTGCGTCGCAACAGGTTCTACACCGGCCGCTTCGACGAGGTCCACGGCGTCAAGGACGTCACCTGGATCCGCTCGGACGGCGGCGAAGCCGAACAACACGATTGGACGGATTCCGCGCTCCATTGCATCGGCATGCTGATGGACGGGCGTGCCCAGATGAATTCGGTGCCGCAGGACGGCGATCATTCCACCCTGATGCTGGTGGTCAATGCGGCGCGCGATGCGATCGCGTTTACGATGCCGCCCTGCGCGGACGGCATGAGCTGGACCTGCCTCGTCGACACGAGCGATCCCGGCCGGTCCGAGCGGGACGTCCCCATCGGCGAGACCTGCACGGTGCCGTCGCGGGGTCTGGCGTTGCTGCGGCTCAATACCCACAAGCCACCGCCAGTGCCGGACGTCAACGCGCCCGACCAGGATAGGGAATAAGGCCCTGCACCGGAGCGGCCCGACCCGCCGCGGTCCCGATCATGTCCGAGCACGGACGTTCGACCCGCCCGAGAGGCGGACGCCCGGACCCCGGGTCCGGGGCTAGCCGCAAAAGGCCATCATCCCTTGCCCGAATCATTCCGAGCCCACACCATGCCGCATGGTGCCCAGTGGGCACCCGACACCGGCACCCGTTTTCGCTTGTGGGGTCCGGCACACGCCCGGGTCGAACTCGCGATCGAGGGTGCCGCGTCCGAGCCTGGTTCCATTCGCCAGATGACGGCGATCGGCGAGGGCTGGCACGAGTTGGTGGTGCCCGAAGCCGGCCCCGGCACCCTCTACCGTTTCCGTCTTCCCGACGGCATCCTGGTGCCTGATCCCGCGTCGCGTTTTCAGCCAAGCGACGTGCACGGCCCCAGCGAGGTCGTCGACCCGCATGCCTACCGCTGGGGCGACGGCGACTGGACAGGACGGCCCTGGCACGAGACCGTCCTCTATGAACTCCACATCGGTGCCTTCACGCCCGAGGGAACGTTTCGGGCCGCGATGGAGAAGTTCCAGCATCTGGTCGCGCTCGGCGTCAACACGATCGAGGTCATGCCGATCGGCGACTTTTCGGGTCGCCGCAACTGGGGCTACGACGGCGTGCTGCCCTATGCGCCGGAGGGCAGTTACGGCCGCCCGGAAGATTTCAAGGCCTTCGTCGAGGCCGCCCACCGCCACGGCCTATCGGTGATCCTCGACGTCATCTACAATCATTTCGGACCGGTCGGGAACTATCTGTCGACCTACGCGCCCAGCTTCTTCACCGAGCGACACCATACGCCCTGGGGTGCGGCCGTGAACTACGACGGCCCGCACAGTCAGGCGGTGCGGGACTTCGCGATCCACAACGCCCTCTACTGGATCGAGGAATATGATCTCGATGGTCTCCGGCTCGATGCCGTTCACGCCATCATCGACGAAGGCCAGCCGCACCTTCTTCACGAACTCGCCGTGCGGGCGCGCCATGCCATCAAAACCCGGCCGCTGCACCTAATTCTGGAAAACGAGGAGAATGCCGCGAGCCGCCTCCTCCGGGCCGACGACGACACGGCCCATCGCTACACGGCGCAGTGGAACGACGACGTCCATCACGTGCTCCACGTGGCGGCCTCGGGCGAAGGGGTTTCCTATTACGCCGACTATCTCGGCGACACCGAGAAGCTCGGCCGGGCCTTGGCCCAGGGCTTCGCGTTCCAGGGCGAGGTCATGCCGTTTCGCGAGACGCGCCGCGGCGAACCCAGCGGCGAACTGCCGCCGACCGCCTTCGTCAGCTTCATCCAGAACCACGATCAGATCGGCAACCGCGCCTTCGGCGACCGCATCACCGCCTTTTCGCCGGCCGACGCCGTTGCGGCGATTTCGGCCGTTTACCTGCTTCTGCCGCAGATCCCCATGCTGTTCATGGGCGAGGAATGGGCTTCGGCCTCGCCCTTCCCTTTCTTCTGCGATTTCGAGGGCGACATGGCCGAAGCGGTCCGCAACGGGCGTCGGGCAGAGTTCAAGCGCTTTCCGGCCTTCCACGACGAAGCGGCGCGCGACCGCATCCCCGATCCCACGTCCGAGCGCACCTTCGCCTCGGCCAAGCTCGATTGGGACGCATGCGCCGAGCCGGCGCATCGGGCGGCGCTCGACCGCACCCGTCGATTGCTGGCGGTACGGCGGGAGCGCATTCTCCCCCTGGTCGACACCATGGGCGCCCATGCCGGCACCTATACGGTGGTGGGCCAGAATGCCGTCGCGGTCCGGTGGCTGACGCAGGGCGGCACCACACTGCGCCTCGATGCCAATCTGAAGGCGCACGCGCAGAGCGGCTTTCCGGCCGCCGCGGGCTCGACAATCTGGCGCGAGGGCGAGGCTGCCGGCGGCCGGCTCTCTCCCTGGTCGGTGCTGTGGACCGTCGACGCGCCGGATTGAACCGGGACCAGGCAGCTTCGTCCGAACCTGCTTACGCCGAGAATGTCGAGCAGCGGTGACTTCGCTTCGTCTGAGCGAAATCGACCGTGGCGTAAGCCACGCAAGGCTGCTTAGGTCCCGCGCCTCAATGGTCCTGAATCACCGAGGATGCTGTCCGTGACGCCTCGCGCCACCTATCGACTTCAGTTCACGCCCGATTTCGGCTTCGATGCCGCAGCCGATATCGCTTCCTACCTCGGCAAGCTCGGCGTGAGCCACCTCTATGCGTCGCCCTATCTCAAGGCGCGACCGGGCAGCACCCATGGTTACGACATCACCGACCACAACATGTTCAACCCGGAGCTCGGCGGTGCCCCGGGTTTCGCGCGGCTCAGCAAGGCGCTCGTCGCGGCTGGCCTGAAGCAGATCCTCGACTTCGTGCCGAACCACATGGGGGTAGGCGGCGACGACAACCCATTCTGGCTCGACGTGCTCGAATCGGGCCCCGACTCGGCCTATGCGGGCTGGTTCGACATCGACTGGGACTCGGACCAGGCCTACCTCCACAACAAGCTGCTGGTGCCGGTGCTGGGCGGGCAATACGGCACCGAGATCGAGGCCGGAAAACTCCAGCTCAAATTCGACGCGTCCGCGGGCTCGTTCGCCGTTTGGGCCTATGACACCCATAAGATGCCCGTCTGCCCGCTGCACTACGGACAGATCCTGGGCGACGACGACATCACCCTCGAGCACCTCGGCGACGGGTTCTCGGGCCTGCCGGCCTGGCGCCCGCAGGTTCTCCGGCGTGCCGAGGGACTGAAGGCGGACCTCGTCCGTGCCGTGGCCGACGATCCGACGGTCGGCGAGGCCATCGCGCTCGCGGTCGCGGGCTTCAACGGCCGGCCGGCCGATGCCGCCAGTTGGGTCAAGCTCGACGGGCTCGTCCGGCAGCAGTTCTGGCGCGCCGCGCATTTCAGCACCGCGGCCGACGACATCAACTATCGGCGCTTCTTCAACATCAACGATCTGGCGGGCCTGCGCATGGAATTGCCGGCCGTGTTCGACCACGCGCATCGTCTCGTCGCGGCGCTGTTGCGCGACGGCACGATCGACGGGCTCAGGATCGACCATATCGACGGTCTGCTCGATCCGAAGGGTTACCTCGAGCGGCTCCGCACGCGCGCGCCCAACCGCGAAGGGCGCTCGGTCTATCTCGTGGTCGAGAAGATCCTGGGCGCCGGCGAGCCGCTGCGGCGCGACTGGCCGGTCGACGGAACCACGGGATACGAGGTCACCAACCAGCTCCTGAACGTGATGATCGACCCGGCCGGAGAAGAGAGATTCTCACGCTTCTACGCCGATTTCACCGGCGAACACGAGCCCTTCTCTAGGATCTTGCGGGCCAGCAAGAAGCAGATCATGGACAACGAGATGGCGAGCGAGCTGAACAGCCTGGCTCGCGACGTCACCCGCATCGCCCGTCGCTACGCCAAGACCTCCGACTTCACCCGCAACCTATTGCGCCGCGCGTTGCGCGAGGTGGTGGCCAATTTCCCGGTCTACCGCACCTATATCGATTTTCATGGGGTTCCGACCGAGGCCGACCGGCATGCGCTCGACATCGCCATCGCCGGAGCGCGCCGCAGCGAGACCGCGGTCGACCGCAGCGTCTTCGACTTCCTGCACGGCCTTCTCAGCGGCGATCTCGTGGCCGGTCCCAAGAGCGGGCTCAGCCGCAATGCGGTGCTGCGGGCCGCCATGCGGTTCCAGCAATACAGTGGGCCGGTGATGGCCAAGGGTCTCGAGGACACGGCCTTCTACCGCTACAACCGCTTCATCGCGCTGAACGAAGTCGGCGGCCACCCGACCAGCTTCGGCCGGCCCCTTTCGGCGTTCCACGACGCCAATGCCGAGCGTGCGCGGGATTGGCCGGGGGCCATGCTGACCACATCGACACACGACACCAAGCGCGGCGAGGATGCGCGCGCCCGGCTGGCCGCGCTGTCGGAGGTGCCGGACCTCTGGACCGAAGCAGTGGCACAGTGGAGCGACATCCTGGGGCCAGACCCGGGCGACGCCGACCCGGAGCTCCAGCCCGACCGCAACGATGAATATGCCTTCCTGCAGCTCCTGATCGGCACCTACCCGGTCGAGTTGCTCGGCGACGGGGCACCCGACGCCGACGCCCTGGCCGCCTATGCGCAGCGGCTCAGGGGCGCCATGACCAAGGCCATGCGCGAGGCCAAGGTCCACTCCACCTGGGCCGACCCGAACGAGACCTACGAGGCCGCCACCCTGGCCTTCGTGGACCGAGCCCTGACGGGCGAGCGTTCGGTGGAGTTCCTGAACGCCGTGCGGCCGCTCGTGGAGCGCATCGCCCGGCTCGGAGCCCAGAACAGCATCGTCCAGACGGCCCTGAAACTGACCATCCCGGGCATGCCGGACATCTATCAGGGTACCGAATTCTGGGACCTCAGCATGGTGGACCCGGACAACCGTAGGCCCGTCGACTTCAAGGGCCGTGCCGAAACCCTCGACGCCGTGCTGGCCGACCTCGCTCTCGACCCCGCGGGCGCGCTTGCCCGCTACGTGGACTCCTGGCGCGACGGCCGCGTGAAGCTCGCCGTGACGGCGACGCTGCTGGCGGTCCGGCGCGATCATGCGGCCCTGTTCGACGGCGGCGGCTACGAGCCTATCGCGGCATCCGGCCCTGGTGCCGACGTGGTCTGTGCGTTCCGGCGCCAGCACCACGACGACGAGGTCGCGGTGGCGGTGGCCCGCTTCCCCGGACGGCGCGACGGCAGCGGCTTCGACCCTGGGACGACGGTGCCTCTGCCGGCCGGACGCTGGATCGACGCGCTGACGGCACGGCGCTTCGACGGAGGATCGGCAAAGGCCGAAGCCCTCTTTGCCGTGCTGCCGGCCGCGGTGCTGCTACGGGATCGTTGACGCGCTCCCGTGCACGGTCACACGTTCAGCTTGAGATCCTGATGCAGGCTGAAGAAGGCATTGGTTGCCCCCGGGAGCGAAGCAACCGTCGCCGGGGCCGCCAGGGTCGACGAGACGTCGGCCGACGAGGCCGCGAGCGAAGCGTCGGAGCCGGCCGATTGCGTCCGGTTCAGGATGTCGACCAGGGTGGCGAACGGCCCACCCATTGCGGCGTCGACGGCAGGCGCCGCCTGCTGTTGGTCTGCGCCCGCGGCCTGGTAAGCGAAGCTCGGGCTCGCGGTCGTGCCATCGAGTTGCGGCGTCGTACCCTGCGGGGGTGAGCCGACACCGCTCCATAGGGCGGAATCCGACAGGACCCAGTGACCGATCGTCTGCACTTTCCGGTCGGTGATGCGCGTGGCGAAGTCGCCCGTCGACACCAGGCCGGCCACCGCAGGGACCGCGGTTCCGCCGCTGGAGATCTTGTCCCAGATCGGCCCGCCGCTATAGCCCGGCGAAGTATTCAGGCTGCCGGTGTCGAGATCCGAATAATATGGATCCGTCGAGACCACCTTCTCATCGCCCTGCTGCGTTCCGTTGCTGCTCGCTGGGTAGCCGTTGACGATGACGTCGCCGCCCTTGAAATGCGGGTCGAGAGCGAATTGTCCATAGGGGCTGAGATCGACCGAGGTGTCGATCACGGCGTAGTCGCTCTGCGTCGCTTTGGCGTAGAGCTTTTCGCCGTTGTCGGCGACCCTCATGAAATGGATTGCCTGGGTGCCGCCGAGCGCACCCATCGGAGTGTAGGCCGAGCCATTCGGCTCGTAGCCTGGATAGACGCTGACCTTGTCGGCGCTTTGACCCGTGTCGGCGTTCCACAAAAGATGTGACGCCGTGAGGATGGTGTGGGGCCCGATGATAACACCGGAACCCTGAAACTCGCCCACCCCCGGGATATTGTCCAAGATGTAGCAGACAGCGCCGTTGGGAAAATTCGTAATCGCCATACTGACCCTCAAGCTCGACAGCCTGCTCGCTGGGGACCGACCAAACGCGCAGCTTTTGCCATATTACAGATGGCAAGTTAATCGTTTCCTCCACCGCAAGCTGTCACCGGCACACCACATCGCGTCACGTTTCAGGCATCTCGGCCCGGTCGGCCGCCGCGACCCGGCGGCTTACGGCTCCATCGCGCCCGATTGAAGTTCCGCGTACCGGAAGCACTGCACCACGTGATCGTTGACGAGGCCGACCGCCTGCATCCACGCGTAGACGATGACCGGGCCGACGAATTTGTAGCCGCGGGCTTTCAGCGCGTTCGACAATTCGCGCGACGCAGCGGTTTCGGTCGGCACTTCGGCCCTGTCGCGCCGAGCGTTCTGCGACGGTTCGCCGCCGACGAAGCTCCAGACGAATGCCGAAAAATCCTCGCCCTTGTCGCGCATCGCCACGAAGGCGCGCGCGTTGCCCACCGTGGCCACGATCTTGGCCCGCGACCTGACGATGCCGGGGTCGGACAGCAGCGCCGCGATCTCGGCTTCCCCGAAGCGCGCCACACGATCGGGATCGAAGCCCTCGAAGGCCAGGCGGAAGGCCTCACGCTTGCGCAGGATGGTGATCCAGCTCAAGCCCGCCTGGAAGCCGTCGAGGACCAGCTTCTCCCACAGGGCGCGGCTGTCGCGCTCCGGCACGCCCCACTCCGTATCGTGATAGGCGCAATAGAGCGGATCCTGACCGGGCCAGGAACAGCGATGCATCATCAACAAGCTCCGCGTACCTCTTGCAGTAGACCCGATGGGTCCGGAAGTCGCGACTCGGAAGATTGATCGCGAGGGAACATCCGGTCGCGCGTCAGTGGCTCTGCAGACCCAGCAAGGCCAGCGTCGCCGGATCGTCAACGTCGACCAGCACCGCCCGATCCGTGACATCGACCTCCAGGACTTGCGCCCGCACCAGCAGCCGGCGCGCGCCCTCGTCGCCGTGGAGCTCCATGGCCGCACCGAAGAGCACTCGGCCGAGCAGCACGGGATTGCCGCGCCGCCCCGCATGCATCGGCACGACGGCGTCGCGATCCGGATCCGCCCGATGGGCTTCGATGAGCCGGTCGAGCAGCGGTGCCGTCACGCCTGGCATGTCGCCGAGCAGCACGAGCGCGCCGTCGACTTTGGTTGGCAGGGCCGAAAGCCCGGCGCGCAACGACGACGCCATGCCGGTCGCATAGTCCGGATTCGCCACGAACCCGACCGTCAATCCGTCCAGCGTCGCCCGAACCTCGGCCTCGGCGTAGCCCGTCACGACCACGACCGGACGCGCGCGGCTGGCCAAGGCGGCCTCGACGATGTGCCGCACCATCGGCACGCCATCGATCAGGGCCACGAGCTTCGTCGCGATCGACGGGTCGGCGGCCCGGTAACGGTTCGCCGTGCCGGCCGCCAGCACGATAGCCGCGACACGGCTCAAGCTACGCGGCTCACGGCACCGCCTGCCGGACCGGCGGTCGCATGATCGGCATGGGACTGCCGCCGAGACGCGGTTGCGGGCGCGACACGATCTCCATCAGCAGGCCGCCGGCACCGAGCCGACGAATGTCGGCCGATGTGACCGGGATGTCGGCCAGCAGGCGCTGCAGGACCCAGTCGAAGCCGTTCTCCTTGGGGCTGCGGGCGCAGCCGGGGGCGCCCAGCACCGGCACGTCGCCGAGCCGGCCCATCATCAGGAGGTTGCCGGGGTCGACCGGCATGCCGAGATGGTCGACGGTGCCGCCGGCCGCCACCAGCGCCGCCGGGATGACGTCTCGGCGGTCCGCGATGGCCGACGCCCCGTAGACGATCACCATGTCGTGCGACTGCACCAGGGCGCGCAGAGCCTGGGCCAGCGCCGCCGCCTCGTGGGGCACCTGCACGTCGGCCGCAATCACGGAAGCGCTCGGCGCGAGGCGATCGTCGAGTACCCGCAAGGTCTTGGCGATCACCGATGGCTTCAAGCCCGGCAGGATCGTGGAGATGACCCCGACCCGTCGCGCGCGGTAGGCATGCAGGCGCAGTGGCCCGCCCGGGACAGCGCAGGCTGCCGCGATGGCCTCGCCGACGAGGCTCGCCTCGACCGCGAAGGGGATGACCTTGACGGTGCCGACCATCTCGCCGTCCTCGACGGCGCGCAATGGCGGCAGGGTGGCCAGCGTCAGCCTTTCGTCGACAGCGTTGACACGCTCGACCGCGCCGACATCGACCGACAGCACGCCATTGTGCTTGGAGAAGATGTTGGCCCGACCCGTAGAGGCGCGCTCGATCCACAGGCCAGGACCCGCGACGGCCTCGGCCAGCCGATGCGCGGCCTCGTTCTCGCCGACATCTCCCGGTTCCAGCGCGGCCACCACGATGGTGTCGACCCCGGCCCGGCCCAGGGCCGCGACATGGGCCGGCGTGATGGTGTCGCCCTTCCTGAGCGCGACGCCCTCGGCTCGAACGCCGTGTGCCGCGACGCCGCCGAGGCTCTCGCCGATGCCTACGGTTCCGAATCTCACGGCACCGCGACCTTCCGTTCGGACCGCAGAGGTTTCTTGCGCAAAGCCGCGATGACCTGGCCCAGGACCGAGACGGCGATCTCGGCCGGGCTGACGGCGCCGATGTCGAGGCCGATGGGCGCATGGATGCGGCCGATCGCGGCGTCGTCGAAGCCAGCGCCCCCGAGCCGCGCCATGCGGGCCGCGTGGGTCTTCCGCGAACCGAGCGCACCGATGTAGAAGCACTCCGCCCTGAGGGCCGCATCGAGCGCCAAATCGTCGATCTTGGGGTCGTGGGTCAGGGCCGCAATCGCGGTGAAGCGATCGAGGCCGATGCGCTCCAGCGCCCGATCGGGCCATTCGGGCAGCAAGGCGACCTCGGGGAAGCGCTCCGGGGTCGCGAAGGCGGTACGCGGATCGATGATCACGACATCGAAGCCGGCGAGCTTCGCCATGGGGGCGAGCGCCTGGCTGACGTGGACGGCGCCGATCACCACGAGGCGCACCGGCGGCACCTGGACGGCCAGGAACAAGGATCTGCCCTCGTGGGCGACGGTGCCGCTCTTGCCGGTCCGCAGTGCGGCCGAGATCGGCTCGGTCAGCCCGTCCTCCTCGACTTCGGCGGCCCGCACGAGGCGCTGGATGCCGGAGGCGAGATCGGTGACGACGATCGCGGCACGCCGCGCGGCGCGCTCTGCGTTCAACGTCGCCAGGAGGTCGAGGCGCATCAGTCGACCCGCTCGACATAGACCTTGATCTTGCCGCCGCAGCTCAGACCCACCCGCCATGCCGTCTCGTCGGCGACGCCGAACTCGAGCACGCGAGCGGTGCCATCGCCGATGACGTCCATGGCCTCGGTCACGACCTCGCCCTCGACGCAGCCGCCCGACACCGATCCGAGGAAATTGCCTTCGGCATCCACCACGAGATGGCTGCCGACCGGGCGGGGCGCCGAACCCCAGGTCTCGACCACGGTGGCCAGGGCCACGCCACGGCCATCGCGCCGCCAGGCTTCGGCGCTCAGCAGGAGGTCGTCGTCGTTGGCCATCATGGTCTCGTCCTCACGGGCTTGCGGCGGCAAGCCAGGCCTTGGGGTCGGCCTCGCCCGGACGGGCCTTGCCGAGCGCTCCGCAGAGATCCGCCACGGCTCTTAGATTGTGGATGGGACGGAACTCGTCAACGAAGGGCAGCATGGTCCTGATGCCGAGCGCCTTTGCCTCGAAGCCATCGTAGCGCAGCAGCGGGTTCACCCAGACGAGGCGCCGGCACGAGCACTGCAGCCGGCGCATCTCGGCCCCGAGTTCGCCCGCGCCCGTGCCTGCGGCGCTGCGTTCGAGACCGTCGGTGAACAGGATGACCGTGGCGGACCCCCCCGCGACACGGCGCAGCCAGTGCTTGTTGAAGAGGTGCAGCGATTGCCCGATGCGCGTGCCGCCCGACCAGTCCGGAACCGCGGTGCCGACCGCCGCCAGGGCGGCGTCGATGTCCTTGTGGGCGAGCGCGCGCGAGATGTTGGTGAGCCGCGTCCCGAACAGGAAACTGTGCACCTTGCGGCGCGCCGACAAGGCGTGAAGAAAATGCAGGAACACCCGCGTGTAATCCGCGACCGAACCGGAGATGTCGCAGATCGCCACCACGGGTGGCGCCTTCACGCTCGCGCTGCGCCGCGCGAGTTCGATGGTGGCGCCCCCTGCCCTGAGCGTGCGCCGGAACGAGCGCCGAGGGTCGATGCGGGCGCCGCGCGGGTCCGGCGCGAGGCGTCTCAGGCGGATCTCGTCGTGGGGCAATCGCAGCCTTGCGATCTCGGCCGTGGCGGCGGCCATCTCGGCGGCCGACATCTGGGCGAAATCCTTGGAGCGCAGGACCTCCTCGGCCGAGATCGTGAGCCTGGCATCGAGATCGAGCGAGGGCTCGGCGCGCGACGGCTCGGGAGCGCGCTTGAACAGCGCGTCGGCGACGCGCGACGCGCCGGCCTCGGCCCTGGGCCGGTCCTTGGTCTTCGGAGCCGCGACCGGCGACATGGCGGCGATCAGCTGCTCCAGGAACCCGCGCCGTTTCCAGAAGATGCGGAACACCTGGTCGTAGACCACGCTCTGCTCGTGGCGCTTCACGAACACGGCCTCGAGCAGCACGCGGAAATCTTCGCGCGTCGTCATGGGCGTGACCGCGACCGCGGCCAGCGCGTCGAGCACGGCGCCGGGACCGACCGGCAGCCCGGCGGCCCGCAGGGCGCGGGCGAAATACAGCATGTTCTCGGGAAGCTTGCCGGGTGCGAGTTCGGGGGCGGCGGGCTGTTGATCGTCCAGTCCCGAGACGGCCATCGCCACGATCACCCCTGCCGCTGGTGATCGACTTCGATGCGCCCCTGCGCCACGCGGTAGATCACACGGTCGCCGACCTCGACGATGCCGAGGTCCTGGTCCCGGTCGGGCAGCACCGCGGTCGCGCGACTGCCGTTGAAGACGAGGAGCTGGTTGTTGCTGGCCGCGCCGAGCGCCGCCCAACGCTTCATCTGCGCGTAATAGGGCTCGCGTCGCCAGGACGTCGGCGTCCCGGCATCGGGTGCCACCACGAGCCGCCGGCCCTCCATCTCGGTGTAGAGGATGAACCTGGCACGGTCCGGCCGCCATTCGGGGCCGAGCCGGCCGTTGCGCATCCAATGGCAGAAAAAGCTGCGGCACACCTGGGGCCGTGTCGCGTGAATGCCGCAGCCTCGGGCCTGGACCACGTGGCGGCACCATTCCCCGGCCGCCTTGCCGAGTTCGGGGATGGCGAAGGTCTTGCAGCACATCGTGCAGGTGCCGCAATCCCGGCCCGGCACAAGTCCCGGCGCGAGCGGCATCGCGGCCGAGGCCTTGGGCGAGAACGCGGTCGCGCCGGAGGCCGTCACGGCAGGCTCATCTCGGCCCGAACCTCGTCGATGATGGCCTTGGTGCGCGAGCCGCTCATCTTGGCGATGTCGTCCTGGTACTTGAGCAGCACGCCGAGCGTGTCGTTGACGAGTTCGGGGTCGAGCGCCACGGCGTCGAGTTCCGTCAGCGCCGTGGCCCAATCCAGCGTTTCGGCCACGCCGGGCGACTTGAACAGGTCCTCGCGGCGGATCCGCTGCACGAAGCTCACGAGTTCGCGGGTCAGGGCGCGGGCGGCACCGGGCGCCTTCTCGGCCACGATGCGCCGCTCACGCTCGGCGTCCGGATAGTCGATCCAGTGATAGAGGCAGCGCCGTTTCAGCGCGTCGTGGATCTCGCGGGTGCGGTTGGACGTGATGATGACGATCGGCGGCGCGGGCGCCTTGAGGGTCCCGAGTTCGGGGATCGTGACCTGGAAATCCGACAGGATCTCCAGGAGGAAGGCCTCGAAGGCCTCGTCGGTGCGGTCGAGTTCGTCGATGAGCAGCACGGGCGCCCCGCCCTCCTGCGGCTCCAGAGCCTGGAGCAGCGGCCGCTTGACGAGGTGGCGTGCCGAGAAGACGTCCTCCTGCAGACGGGCGCGATCGGTGTCATGGCCCGCTTCGGCAAGCCGGATCGCCATCATCTGGCCGGCGTAGTTCCATTCGTAGACGGCGCTCGCCACGTCGAGGCCTTCGTAGCACTGCAGGCGGATCAGCTTCCGCCCGAGGGCCGAGGCCAGCACCTTTGCGATCTCGGTCTTGCCGACGCCGGCCTCGCCCTCGAGCAGCAGGGGCCGGCCAAGCCGCAGGCTGAGAAACAGCACGGTGGCCAGCGCGCGGTCGCCGATGTAATGGGCGCGACTCAAGAGCGCCAGCGTCTCGTCGATCGTGGTGGGCAGTGACGTCGGGATCATGGGGCAGCCGAAACCAACACGGGGACGGGCGGATTCATCACCGCGTGACAGAACGCGCCGCGGCACACCAGCCCCCGCAGCACTATTGCACCCATATAGCGGGATCCGCCTCCGTGACAGAGTAGCAGGTCAGCGCTCGGCGGACTTCAAGGCGCGCCGCGCCATGACGCCGACGAGATGCGCCCTGTAGGCCGCGTCGGCATGGATGTCCGAATTGAGCCCCTCGGGCGAGGCCTTCAGCCCCGCGATGGCACTGTCCGAGAAGTTCTTCTGCAGCGCCTCCTCGAAGGCCGTCAGACGGAAGACGCCGCTGGCGCCCGCCCCCGTGACGGTGACGCGAACCTGGCCATCCTTCCGCTTGGCCACGAAAACCCCCACCATGGCGTAGCGTGACGCCGGGTTGCGGAACTTCTCGTAGCCGGCCTTCTCGGGCACTGGCCAGGCGATAGCCGTGATGATTTCGCCCTCGGCCAGCGCCGTCTCGAACAAGCCCTTGAAATAGGCGTCGGCCGGGATTTCGCGCTTGTTGGTCACGACCGTGGCGCCGAGCGCCAGCGCTGCGGCCGGATAATCGGCCGCAGGATCGTTGTTGGCCAGCGACCCCCCCATGGTGCCACGCGAGCGCACCGCGGGGTCGCCGACCACGCCCGCCATGCCGGCCAGCGCGGGAATGGCCTTCTGCAGCAGTCCCGAGGTCGCGATCTCGTCGTGACGTGCCATGGCGCCGATCACGATGCGGTCGCCATCCTGGCGGATCGCCGACATGGCCGCGCGAACCGCCCCGAGGTCGACCACGTCGGACGGGTTCGCGAAGCGCAGCTTCATGGCGGGCAGCAGGGTCTGGCCGCCGGCCATGAGCTTGGCGTCGCCGTTGGCGGCCAGCAGAGCCACGGCCTCGTCGAGGCTGGCGGGGCGATGATAGTTGAAGGCGTACATGGAGTATGTCTCCGAAGCGTTCGGCGGTCGAAAATCGTATCATCGTTGCGCCCGGCGTAGCGTCGAGCAACCCAGCTGCGGGCCGGTGGAGGCTGGATCGCTTGCTGCCCCCGCAATGACGGCGGAAGTGTCGCGACGTCTACTCCGCCGCCATCTTCATAGGCCGGCGCTGGGCGGCGCGCCAGACCACCTGGGGCGTCGCCGGCATCGGCACGTCCTCGTGGCCGAGCGCGTCCGTGATGGCGTTGATCACGGCCGGCGGTGACGCGATGGCCCCTGCCTCGCCGCAGCCCTTGATGCCGAGCGGATTCGACGGACAGCGGGTCTCCGTGGTCTCGACGACGAAATTCGGGAAATCATAGGCCCGCGGCATCTGGTAGTCCATGTAGCTCGCGGTCACGAGCTGGCCGGACTTGTCGTAGACGGTGCCCTCGAACAGCGCCTGGCCGACGCCCTGGGCGATGCCGCCATGCACCTGTCCCTCGACGATCATGGGGTTGATCAGGACCCCGAAATCGTCGACCGCGACCCAGCGCTCGATGCGGGTCACGCCCGTCTCGGGGTCGATCTCCACCTCGCAGATATGGACGCCCGACGGGAAGGTGAAATTGGTCGGGTCGTAGAAGGCACCCTCCTTGAGGCCCGGCTCCAGTTCCTGGCCGTTGAACTTGTGCGCCACATAGGCCTGCAGCGCCACGGAGCCGAAGTCGATCGACTTGTCGGTTCCCTTGACCGTGAACTTGCCGTCCTTGAACTCGATGTCTTGATCGCTGGCTTCGAGCACGTGGCCTGCGACTTTCTTGGCCTTGGCCTCGATCTTGTCGAGCGCCTTGACGATGGCCGACATGCCGACCGCGCCCGACCGGGATCCGTAGGTCCCCATGCCCATCTGCACCTTGTCGGTGTCGCCGTGCACGATCGCGACGTTGTCGATGGGGATGCCGAGCCGGTCCGAGACGAGCTGGGCGAAGGTGGTCTCGTGCCCCTGGCCATGGCTGTGAGACCCGGTCAACACTTCGACGGTCCCGACCGGGTTGACCCGCACCTCGGCCGATTCCCAGAGACCCACGCCGGCACCGAGCGAGCCGACCGCCGCCGAGGGCGCGATGCCGCAGGCCTCGATATAGGCCGAGAAGCCCAGGCCTCGGAGCCGCCCGCGGCGCTCGCTCTCGGCCCGGCGCGCCGGGAAGCTCTTGTAGTCGATGGCGAGCAGCGCCTTATCGAGGGACGCACCATA